>Ga0208868_1000049_pt1 | contig 30096 bp, 31 predicted proteins | sample CryBogCBE23Oct07_FD_184583 | JGI IMG/M metagenome (GOLD analysis project Ga0208868, IMG submission 184583) | Freshwater microbial communities from Crystal Bog, Wisconsin, USA - CBE23Oct07 (SPAdes) (version 2) | ecosystem: Environmental > Aquatic > Freshwater > Lake | place: Crystal Bog... | reverse complement strand
TTTATAGAAAATCAACTAAAAAAAATAATCCTTTTTGTAATTTCTCTACCTAATATTCCCTCGCTTCTGTTACTTTTATAGAATAATTATTTGCTATGATGAAAAAGAATGGTCTTATATTGTTTGTCGTATTACTTACTTGTCAAACTTTTGCACAGCTCTCAATCAATTATAAAAATGGAAAATTTACTTTTCAACAGGTAACGCCCTTTATAATTAAAGCTACCTATAAGCCCACAGGTTATGAAACCAACGAAGCAATTAGCGATGCTGTTATCTTAAAACCTAAAGTTGGTTTAAGTAACCCATTAGTTAAAGTGGTGGATGATAAAATTATTATTGCCAATAAAGTAACCATTAATGGCATTAATGAAATAGAAAATTACAAAGGCTTTTTGTTTGCATTAACCAATGATGAAAAGATTTTTGGTGGGGGTGAACGTGCTTTACCCCTAAACAGGCGGGGCTACAAGTTAGATTTATACAATGCGCCCTGGTATGGTTACAGTGAAGGGGCTGATCGTCTTAATTATAGTGTTCCCTTTTTTACTTCCTCCAATGGATATGCTTTGCTTTTTGATAATGTATCGAGGAGTTATGTAGATATTGGTAAAAAAAGTTACAATAGCTTAGAATATGGTGCAAGTAGTGGGGCACTTATCTTTTACGTTATTTTAGGAGCAGATTATAAAGCCATCCTCCACAATTATTATTCGCTTACGGGTTCGCAACCCTTGCCACCTCGTTGGGCAATGGGTAATTTGATGAGTAGGTTTGGATATACTAGTCAAGCGCAGGTTACTGACATTTATGCAAAGATGAAAGCAGAACATATACCCGTTGATGGTATTATTTTCGATTTATTTTGGTTTGGTGATAGCATTAAAAATGGATTAGGCAACCTAGATTGGATTAATAAAACAAAATGGCCTAACCCCAAAGAAATGATTGCAGGTTTTAGAAAGGATAATGTGAACACTATATTAGTTACGGAGCCTTTTATAGTAAAGAATACATTGGCATATAATAATGCTAAGCCTTTTTTAGCAACTGATAGTTTGGGGAATCCTTACCAGATTACCGATTTTTATTTTGGCAATGCAGGATTGGTAGATGTGTTTAGAAAAGATGCCAGAAATTGGTTTTGGCAATACTATAAAAAGCAAATGGACATGGGCGTTGAAGCGTGGTGGGGCGATTTAGGTGAGCCAGAAATGCACCCGCAAAAGCTTTATCATCATTTAAAAGATTTAGGATATACCAGACTCTTTGGTGCAGACGAAGTACACAATGCTTATGGGCATAATTGGACCAAGATGTTGTTTGATAAATATGCTGCCAACTACCCTAATAAAAGATTATTTAGTTTAAACCGAAGTGGTTTTGCAGGTACACAACGTTTCAGTATTTTTCCTTGGACGGGAGATGTTAGTAGAAGTTGGAGTGGGTTAAGCGCACAGCTTCCTGTTTTGTTGGGCATGAGTATGAGTGGCGTTCCTTATGTACACAGCGATGCAGGTGGTTTTGCGGGTGGCGAAGGCGATAATGAATTGTATGTGCGTTGGTTACAGTTGGCAGCTTTTACGCCCATATTTAGGCCACATGGTACTGCGCTGTATGATATAGAAAAAGCGGCATTTAGTTTTCCTAGCGAACCTGCTTTAATAGACGAGCCTTATAGAACAATGGCTAAAAATGTAGTTAACCAACGGTATCAATTTTTGGCGTACAACTATTCATTGGCTTACCAGCAAACAGTAAATAAGCAACCACTGATGCGCCCATTGTATTACGAGCATCCATTGGATACCATCGCTTCTTCTATTAGTAATGAATACTATTGGGGAGAAAATATATTGGTTGCTCCAGTATTAGAAAAAGGTGCAACCACCAAAAAGGTATATTTACCAACAGGTGATTGGTATAATTACAACACTTATGAAAAAAGAAGTGGGGAAAGCTATTTTAATGAAGCCGTTACTATGGAAGCCATACCTATTTATGTAAAAGCGGGTTCTATTTTACCTCTCTACAATGAAGATTTCTATACTAGTAGTACTGCTTTAAAGAATAATAAACTTACTATTAACTATTATCCTTCAGCGCAAAAAACTTCTTATACTTTGTATGAAGATGATGGAAATAGTAAAAATGCAATTGCAACAAAGCAGTTTCAATTAATTAAGTTTTCGGCACAAACTGTTGCAAACAAGGGCTATGTTTTCAGCATCCAATCAAATGGAGGTAACTATAATGGCAAAGCAAAAAGTACTCTTTACAACTTTGTTATTAATGAGGTAGTACATTGTTCATCCGTTATAATTAATGGTAAAAAACAAAATGATATTATAAAAAAAAATAATAACACAAGTAGCTTTCCTGTAATATTTACAGGAAAGCTACTAACTATAGAAGTAAAATAATTAGTATTACCTAGGTTTAATACGATTCTACCATTTGATGATAAACAGGTTGAAGGAGGCTTTGTGGTATTTGAATACTATCTATTAATTGGTTTTCTAACAGTGTAGCATAGGCTTCGAAGTAAGTAATTACATCCTCCCGTTTATTTCTTTTTAGCCATCTAAAACCGCCCTCTAAAGTTTCAAGTACGGCTCTATCTTCCAAGTATTCTACATTATGAATATCGGTAGGCGTTAAACCTAGCTGTTGTAATTTTTTTAGTAAAAGATTAATAGGCGTATTTGTAGTAGGGCAATATTCCGCTGCAAGTTCTGTCCACTCCCCAATACCTGAATGTGCATAAGTTAATATTTCTTCGGGCTTTAATAGCGTTACCACTTGTAATAAATTACCACAATTGCACACACCATGGTTACCCCATGCATAGGGTGAACCTTCTTTTAAACGTTTTGCCGTTTCTCTAAGTGCTTCAATTAGCGATAAATTAGGGTATGCCATGATTAAATCTTTTTTTAGAATTAACAGCAAGAAATATTTTTTGTTTACAATAAATTAATTAAGCTGCACTGCGGGTAAACGATAATGCTGACTATCATAAACAAACAATTCTTCTATTTCATAAGTCCAATATTTGTACAAAGGCGACTTGCCAAGATATTTTGCGGCTTCCGCCTTGGTTTCACAATTCATTGTAATCCAACATGTTTGCGTTTCCATACTAACCGCATAACTATCAATTATGCTTTTGTTGATTAAATAATTAATATAAGTACGGTGAGGAGGAACAAAAGTCATGAACTCATCGTCCATTGTAAATTTTATTATTGCTTGAAACTTTTTCATAACTAACCTTTAAAGACAACACTAACAACTTTTGTACAATTCTGTTTTTAAATTCCTCATTAAATGATTTTAATGAAAGGAATAAAATCTAGTTCCAGATCAAGAAACAAAAAATATACCTGATTATAAAAGATTTCAGTGTTATTTATTTTGTAAACCAATTGCCGGTAAGTGTAATGCCAAATTAACGAATTTTAATAATTAGTTCTTAGGTTGATTGATCGGTTTTTTTATTACGATTAATGTAAAATGAATTGCATTGGAAACTCTTGGCAATAAAAAAGCCTACGACATTTATTGTCGTAGACTTTTTTATTTACAGTTAAAATATACTTATATGCTGTATAAATACTTGTAATTACTCTGATACTTTTTCTTCTACTAAAACTTTAGTAGGAACTGTATTTTTTTTTGCGTTTGCAGGGCGGCTTTTACCAAATGAACCTTTAAAACGTTTTCCTTTTGCTGTTTTTTTATCTCCTCTTCCCATGATTTGTATACTTGAATGTAATTGTGAGCGGCAAAAGTAAAAAATAGTTATGAATAGTTAGTATTATTTTTTTAAGACACGCTTAAACTTAATTCTTTACCAGCTTTAAACTTAGCTACTCGCTTAGATTTAATAAAAACTTCAGTGTTAGCTCTTGGGTTTCTACCCTTACGAGCAGCCCTCTCGAATACCGAAAAAGTACCAAAATCTACAATAGTTACTTTTTCTCCTTTCTTTAAAGAATTCTTCACTGCATTTGTAAATGCAACTAAAGCAGCGTTTGCTTGAGTTTTAGAAAGCCCAGATTCTTCTGAAATCTGTGTAATTAAGTCAGCTTTATTCATATTTGGCGGTTGAGTTTGCTTAAATGCAACAAATCTATTGTATTTATCTATTTAAAAGTCTAGTTATCACAAAAAAATCATCTATAATAACAAAATAAGATAATTCTTTAAATAATTTCCATAATACTTCTAAAACTTATCAGTTGGTTGCCCCAGCTTTTTTCTGCATCATCCCTTAATCTTGGAGCATGTTTCTCCAAATATTCTTTATACTTGTCTTCATTATCTACATAATACTGCGTTGCATACGTTTGCCCTTCTGTTTCATCAGTTTCTAACAAACGTACAAACTGATATTTAGTAAAACATTCAGTTTGTAATATTTCTGGAATATGTTTTTTTTTCATCCACGCCAACCAAGCATCTTTTATTGAATGGGAAACATGGGTAGTTACATTATAAATAAACATAGAATCTTTATTGTTCTTTTAGTTCAAGATATATGGGGCAATGATCGCTGTGTTTAATATCAGGGTAGATGGAGGCTTCAACCAATCTATCTTTTAATGTGTTGGTTACACAAATATAATCTATCCTCCAACCTTTATTTTGCAATCGCACCGATGGAAAACGTTGGCTCCACCAAGTGTAGCAATCCTTTTTCTCCGGATTTAAATATCTAAAAGAATCCAACCAACCAGAAGCTATTAGTTTATCCATCCAAGCTCTTTCTTCGGGTAAGAATCCAGAAGAATTTTTGTTTCCTTTGGGATCATGGATATCTACAGGATAATGTGCTATGTTGTAATCGCCTGTTACTATAAGGTTAGGTCTAATCTTTCTTAATTCCTCAACATATTCATAAAACTCATTCAACCATTGATATTTATAGACTTGTCGCTCATTGCCACTTGTGCCACTGGGGAAATAAGCATTTATCAAAGTAACTTCATCAAAATCTATTCTTATTACCCTTCCTTCAAAATCGCTCTGTTCTATTCCTGCGCCATAATAAACATGATTAGGCTTTTTCTTTGTAAAGATGGCCACACCACTATATCCCTTTTTTTGAGCAGAAAACCAATAAGTTTCATAGCCCAACGCCTCAATAGAAGCAACATCAGCATCTTCTTTAGTTGCTTTCACCTCTTGCAGGCAGATAACATCCGCAGGATTTGTTGCTAACCAATCTATAAATCCCTTTTTTGTAGCTGCCCTAATTCCATTAACATTGTAGGATATAATGCGCATAAAACAATTTTAGTTTGCTAAAATAAGTGGAATTATGCTTAGGGGGCGTTAACTATATTTGTTTTTTAATAATTCAATTTTATCATTAGTGATTATCACATTAAAGTAATAAAAATTATGGCTGACGATTTATTAATTGCAACTGGAAGTAAGGAAGAGCAATACCTAGAATTAATACCACAAATAAAAGGATTGTTAACAGGTGAAGACGATGTGATAGCCAACTTAGCAAACATTGCGGCTGCTTTAAAAGAACAATTTAAGTGGTTGTGGGTGGGGTTTTACTTAGTAAAAGGCAATGAATTAGTACTAGCCCCTTTTCAAGGACCTGTTGCTTGTACAAGAATACAAAAAGGTAGGGGCGTTTGTGGTAAAAGCTGGGAATTGGCTAGCTTAATAATAGTGCCTAATGTTGAAAAGTTTGAAGGACATATTGCCTGTAGCAGTTTATCAAAAAGCGAAATAGTATTACCCTTGCTAAAAGAAGGCGAAGTAATTGGGGTTTTAGATGTAGACAGCCTGGAACTAAATAATTTTGATACAATTGATGCGTTGTATTTACAGCAAATAATAGACTTGCTTAATTTATAAAAACTAATTTTTAGCAATTATTTTATTCGCCCAACCTAAAACAAGTTCTTTTTGTTCTTGCAGATTCAAATTTGTATTATCAAGTGTTACAGCATCCTCCGCTTTTCGTAATGGGCTTATAGCTCGATGTGTATCCATATAATCTCTCGATTCCAAGTTTTTCTTTATCTCTTCTTTACTAACTTCTTTTCCTTTTCTTTTCAGCTCTTCATACCTTCTTTCTACTCTAATATGTGGTTGGGCTGTAAGAAATATTTTTAATTCAGCATCTGGAAAAACAACCGTCCCAATATCTCTTCCATCCATTACAATTCCTTTGTTAATGGCATATTGTTGTTGTTGCGCAACTGTAAAAGTCCGTACAGCTTCAATTGCAGCTACCTCACTTACTCTTTCATTAACCCACATTTCTCTAATGGTTGCCTCTATGTTTTCTCCATTTAGTAGTATATCACTACTGCCATATTCATCATTGTATTTAAAAGACAAATTAATATTTTGTAAGGCATTTAGCACCTTATCCTTATTGTTAAAATCAATATTATTATTTAAAAAATAAAAGGTAATTGCTCTATACATTGCACCACTATCTATAAATAAATAGTTAAGTTCTTTTGCCAAATGTTTTGCCAATGTACTTTTACCACAAGAGGCGTATCCATCAATGGTGATGATGATTTTATTCATTAAAGCAAATTAAAGGAAAAGATTAGAAAAAGTTGAAAAGGGTGCATAAAAGTTCTTCGCTTAATTTGTAAGAAGACACGATTCTTATTTGAGCTTTAGGCATTTATAGGGTTTCGTTATTATCGAAAAAAATTATATGCACCTTTTTAACGTTCATTTTCCTAAAATAAAATACCTAACAATGTCTTTAACTTAAGTTGATGTTATTACAAAAGGATGGTTTTTATAAAGTGAAGCCCTCTTTAACTTAGCTACACTTTTAAACAGAAGCGTATAGCTAATTTTGTCATCATAAGTAACTCTTTTAATATCTTTTAAAATCAATTTTACTGCCCTCGTCATTAAATATACTAAACCCCCTACTTTTGCACCACTTTTTAGAAAGTAATTTAAATTTAAAAAATAAACAAACAATAATAACTCAGAGTTATGGCGGATTTGAAATTACAACGCAACTTTGGTATTGCTGCTCACATTGATGCAGGCAAAACCACTACTACCGAGCGTATCTTAAGGTATACAGGTATGATTCACAAAATTGGTGAGGTACATGATGGTGCTGCCACTACCGATTGGATGGAGCAAGAAAAAGAAAGAGGTATCACTATTACTTCTGCGGCAGTTAGTTGCCAATGGAAATTCCCTACCAACAAAGGGGTTGCTGATGCAAACACAAAAGATTATTACTTTAACATTATCGATACCCCCGGTCACGTGGATTTTACCATAGAGGTAGAACGTTCAATGCGTGTATTAGATGGTTTGATTGCCTTGTTTAGTGCGGTTGATGGTGTAGAACCACAATCTGAAACTGTATGGCGCCAGGCTAACCGTTACAAAGTTCCACGTATTGGTTTCGTAAATAAAATGGACCGTTCTGGTGCAGACTTTTTAATGGTTGTTGCGCAGGTGAAGGAAATGTTGGGTGCTAAAGCGGTGCCTTTGCAATTGCCTATCGGTGCAGAAGACGATTTTAAAGGTGTGGTAGATTTAATTACCATGAAGGGTGTTATTTGGGATATGGAAACTGAAGGTATGACCTTTAAAGAAATTCCTGTACCTGCTGATATGGTTGATGAAGCAAACGAATGGAGAGCTAACTTAGTTGAAGCCGTTGCTGAATATGATGATAACTTAATGGAGAAATTCTTTGATGATCCTAATAGCATCACCGAAGATGAAATGCACGAAGCGATTCGTAAAGCTTGTATCGATTTAAGTATCGTTCCAATGATGTGTGGTTCTTCATTTAAGAACAAGGGTGTACAAACAGCTTTAGATGCAGTTTGTCGTTACCTCCCTTCTCCTGTTGATGTTGATGATATTACAGGTATTAATCCTGAAACTGGTGATACTGTTACAAGAGCACCAAATGCTAAAGAACCATTTGCAGCATTGGCTTTCAAAATAATGACCGATCCTTTTGTGGGTCGTTTGGCTTTCTTCCGTTGCTATTCTGGTCACTTAGATGCTGGTTCTTATGTATTAAACGTAAGAAGTGGTAAAAAAGAACGTATTAGCCGTATTATGAAGATGTTTGCTAACAAGCAAAACCCAATTGATTTTATTGAAGCGGGTGATATTGGTGCAGCAGTAGGTTTTAAAGAAATTAAAACCGGTGATACTTTGTGTGATGAAAAATTCCCTATTACGTTAGAGAATATGTTTATACCAGAACCCGTAATCGCTATTGCTGTTGAACCTAAGACGCAGGCTGACGTTGAGAGAATGGGTATGGCTATTGCTAAATTGGTTGAAGAAGATCCTACTTTGCGTGTAAATACAGATGAAGATACTGGCCAAACCATTTTGCGTGGTATGGGCGAGTTACACCTAGAAATTATCATAGATCGTTTACGTCGTGAGTTTAAAGTAGAAGTTAACCAAGGTGCACCTCAGGTTGCTTACAAAGAATGTTTTGGTATCACCGTTACTCACCGCGAAATATTGAAAAAACAATCTGGTGGTCGTGGTAAATTCGCAGATATTCAATTTGATCTTGGTCCTGCTGACGAAGAATGGATCAAGGAAAATGAAGGCAAGAACTTCCAGTTTGTAAATGATATACATGGTGGTTCAGTTCCTAAGGAGTTTCACGCAGCAATACAAAAAGGTTTCGAAACATCTATGCCTCAAGGTATATTAGCTGGTTATCCAGTTAATAATATGAAAGTAAGAATTTTTGATGGTAGCTATCATGATGTGGATAGTGATGCGATGAGCTTTGAATTGTGTGCTAAAGGTGCATTTAGAGAAGCAGGACGCAAAGCAAAACCAACATTGTTAGAGCCGATCATGAAAGTAGAAGTATTGACTCCAGACCAATACATGGGTGACGTAACAGGTGACCTTAACCGTCGTCGTGGTATGTTGGAAGGTATGGATAGCAGGGCTAACTTACAAGTTATCAAGGCTAAAGTTCCATTGAGCGAAATGTTTGGTTATGTAACTCAATTACGTTCATTGTCTTCTGGTCGTGCATCTTCTACTATGGAGTTTTCTCATTACAACAATGCGCCTAACAATATTGCTGAAGAAGTAGTAGCAAAGAGTAAAGGAAAAGCAAAGATTGAAGATTAATATTAATCTAGATAAATATGTAAAAGCCCTCGAATTTATCGGGGGCTTTTTCTTTATGGATACTAGCTTTACTAGTTGCAGGTTACAGGATACTAGTTGCAGGTTACTGGATACTAGTTGTAGGATATTAGTTACTGGTTTCTGGATACAGGATACTAGTTACTGGATACAGGATACTAGTTGCAGGTTACTGGCTGCAAGATGAAGGTTACTGGTAGATGGATTTAAAAATTGGTTGCAGGTTACTAGTTACTGGTTGCAAAATACCTGATAACAAATACTTTAAACTAGAAACCCGAAACCTGAAACCAGTTAGCTGTAATCAAAAACCTTTAACTAGTAACTTATAACTTCTTACTTTTACCCCCAACATAATAAGCACCGTGTCAGACAGAAATTTTATAGATTATATACGCATATTTTGCCGCAGTGGTCATGGTGGTGCTGGGCAAACGCATTTTATGCGTAATAAATTAACTGCAAAAGGTGGTCCTGATGGAGGTGATGGTGGCAGAGGTGCACATATTATTTTGAGGGGTAATGCCAATCTATGGACATTGCTTCACCTTCGTTATTTTAAAAATGTACTAGCCGAAGATGGCACTAATGGTAGTAAAGGCAATTGTACAGGTAAGGATGGTGATGATATATATTTAGAGGTTCCGCTAGGAACTATTGCTCGTGATGAAGAAACTGGCGAAATTGAAGCCGAGGTTTTAGATCATGGTCAAGAAGTAATTTGGATTAAAGGCGGACGTGGCGGTTGGGGCAATCAACATTTTGCTACCTCCACCAATCAAGTTCCCGAACATTCTCAACCCGGTGAACCTGGAGTAGAAGGCTGGAAAAATTTGGAATTAAAAGTGTTGGCAGATGTTGGTTTAGTTGGTTTTCCCAATGCTGGTAAGTCTACCTTATTATCTGTTGTTACTGCTGCCAAACCAAAGATTGCCAATTATGCCTTCACAACCCTTGTACCTCAATTAGGTATTGTAGAATATAGGGATGATAAAAGTTTTTGTATAGCTGATTTACCAGGTATAATAGAAGGTGCGGCGGAAGGTAAAGGGCTTGGTCATCGTTTTTTACGACATATTGAGCGTAACTCTTGTTTGTTATTTTTAATTCCTGCCGATAGTAGTGATCATAAAAGGGAGTTCGAAATTTTATTGCATGAGTTAGAAGAGTACAATCCCGAGTTGTTACAAAAAGATTTCATCATTGCAGTAAGTAAAGCTGATATGTTAGATGAGGAGCTTAAAAACGCTATCTCTAAAGAATTACCAGACAACATTCCGCATTATTTTATTTCTTCTGTCACCAATACAGGATTATTAGAACTTAAAGATGCCCTTTGGAATACCCTAAATAAGCCTATTCTAGTATAACCTACACTACCTACAAAAGACTCCAACTATTGCATAGATTAAAAGACTGTGCTTACTTATTATTTATCTAGAACTTTAAGCCAATTTGCTATTTCCCTTTCGTAGAAGTTAAGTTAAGGCCAAAAACAAGGTTAAGTCCTGCTTTTCTCCCCCATTTATTGTTTACGACTTTTTTAGCTGTTCATAAACAGCAAATGATTTAGTCCAAATTCCAGTAGCGTTTGTCCAAATTCCACTAGCGCTAGTCCAAATTCCGCAAGCGTTAGCCTAACTTCCACTAGCGCTGGTCCAAATTCCACTAGCGTTTGTCCAACTTCCGCAAGCGTTGGTCCAAATTCCACTAGCGCTAGTCCAACTTCCACTAGCGTTTGACCAAATTCCGCAAGCGCTAGTCCAAATTCCGCAAGCGATTGTCCAACTTCAATGATTGCGAATAGAAACAAGAAAAAAAGCAATAAATGTGTCTTCTAATAACCTGATTCTTCAATAATTAGTACTCTTATAGGAAGCTATATTATATTTTAATACTTAACCCCAAATTATGCAATGGGTCTCTATCATTATTCTCAACTACTTGAAGTAAAAACATTTTCTTTATTTATACTATTACAATATAAAATATTACACTGTAGATCGAAAAATTTGTGCAAATACTTCTCTTTATTATATTTAAGACTTCCATCCCTAATCTATTATATATACTAGGTTAAAAAAAATTGGTATGCGAAAAGTTAAAGGCTGAAACTCTTTACATTTTTACTCTTTAATTATTCTTTACCTACAAATCATATAATTATTGGTAACAATAAATAAAAGCATGGTGGCAGATAGATTCCTCAGTCATAAATAGCTGTTTCTCATTTATATAAATTATACAAAAGGGCAAATAAAACAAGAGGATGCACAATGACAAAAAGTTAGGTTTTCAAAAAAATTGTTAATTGGCAAAGTTTAAGGACTGACTATAATACATTCTTTATTTACTTGCACGGGTTGAGGCACATTATTTGATTTTTTGTTGATTAAAAAAGAAATTATGAATTTAAAAAACATTTTAACCATTGTTGGCATTAGCGCCACTACCGCATTAGTAAGTGTTTTTGGATACTCCAAACTAATGCAAAACAGCTATGCAGACAGTCAAGAGTCTGGAAAATTACCAGTAAACTATGCAGGTTTTTTTGGAAATAATAAGAACAGTCCAGAAGGTGTGGTAGATTTTACAACTGCAGCCACTTCGGCAACACCTGCGGTTGTACACATCAAAACAAAAATTAAGGCGCGCCAGATAACCAATAACTCACCTCAACAAAAGAATCCTTTCGGAGATATGTTTGGAGGTGATATGTTCGATCAATTTTTTAATGGTCCACGTGTACAAACCATTCCCGAGCAAAGGGCAAGTGGTAGCGGCGTTGTTATTAGTAATGATGGATTAATTGTTACCAATAACCACGTAGTTGATGGCGCAGATGAAATTACCATTACACTTACCAATAAAAAAACTTACAAAGCTACCGTTGTAGGCACTGATCCTAGTAGTGATTTGGCGGTAGTTAAAATTGAAGCCAAAAATTTGCCATACTTAGTTTATGGCAATAGCGATGATGCAAAATTGGGACAGTGGGTGTTAGCTATTGGTTATCCATTAAATTTAGATGTAACGGTTACTGCAGGTATTGTAAGTGCAAAGTCTAGGAGTATTAATATAAATGAAAAACAAAGTAGTACACCAGTTGAGTCTTTCATTCAAACAGATGCTGCAGTTAATCCAGGTAATAGTGGGGGTGCATTGGTGAATACCAATGGCGAATTAATAGGCATTAACTCCGCAATAGCATCTCCAACAGGTTCTTATGCTGGTTATTCGTATGCAATACCTGTAAATATTGTAAAAAAGGTAGTGAATGATATTATTAAATTTGGTACTGTACAAAGAGCGTTTTTAGGAATCTCTTATCCTAAAGAAGGTTTAAGTGATGAAGATAAAGCAAAGCAAGGCATTAAAGATGTTGATGGTGTGTATGTTATGGAAACTCCTGTGGGTGGTGCAGCCAATGCAGCAGGCATTAAAAAAGGAGATGTTGTTACTAAAATAAACGGTGTAAAAGTTACAACTGGCCCCGAAATGGTAGAACAAGTAGCACGTTACAAACCAGGAGATAAAATTACGGTTACCTATTTAAGAGATGGTGATGAAAAAACAGCTAACATCACCCTAAAGAATAAAGTAGGCAGTACCGATGTGGTTAAAAACAAAGGAATTATAGAAAGCTTAGGTGCTGATTTAGAAACTGTTGACAAAAAAGTGGCATCTGCAAATGAAATTTCAGGTGGTGTATTAGTAAAGAAAATAAAAGATGGTTTATTAAAAGCTACCAAAATGCAAGATGGCTTTGTAATTACGAGTGTAAATGATGAGGAAATAAAGAATTTAGATGAATTAAAAACTGCGCTTACTAATGCTAAAGGTGGTACGGTAAGGTTAATGGGTATTTATCCTGGTTTTCAGGGTACTTACGCTTACCCTTTAACGCTTTCGCAAGAATAGGTTAAGATTGTTATAACTAATGATTAACCCTTGTAGTGCTACCAGCATCACAAGGGTTTTTTAATTGTGCCTTTAACTAAGATTTATTTCCACTTATACACCCTATGACATGATTAATTTAACATTAAATTCAAGACATAAGTTCCATTTATAATAAGTAGAAGTAATATTTAACGATAGGCTTTTTATAAAGCAGCTATTATTATTTTAAAGTGAAGCAGCCTTTATTGAGACCCTTACAAAAAAAGTTGATTAAAATATGAATGAATTTTACTTACAATGAATGATGCATGTATTTTTGATGTAAAAGTTGTTGCAATGTGTGTAACAACCATCAACCTCTTACACCCATTTCTTAACATTTAAATACTATTATATAATGACTTCTACCCCAATTAGTAACCCTCTTTTACAGCTAAATCTAGAGGGTGACTTTAAAATAATTCCATTATCCGAAGGGTCGTTTACTATAGATAAAACCAAAATATTTATCCCTTTCAATTTAGAGAAAGATGATTTACAACAACGCCCAGTGGGTAGTTTGTTGGTAGAGGTACAGCCTTTTTGTATAATAACTAAAAAGGATATTATTTTATTAGATGCGGGTCTTGGTTTTAGTGAAAACAATCAATTGCAAATTCATAAAAACCTGCTAGTAAATGGAATTCATCCAACTGATGTGTCTAAAGTTTTAATGACCCATCTTCATAAAGACCATGCAGGCGGCATTAGCAAAAAAGACAATTTTGGAAATTACCAATTGGCATTTCCAAATGCTACCTATTATGTTCAAAAGCAAGAATTTAAATTTGCGATGGAAACAGGTTACCCAGTTTTTATGACGGAAGAAATTGGGGTGTTAGAAAATCATCCAAACGTTTACTGGCTTAATGGAGACGAGGAAATTGAAGGGTTTATTAAATTTAACATCACGGGTGGGCACAGTCCTTTCCATCAAGTAGTTTGGCTTACATTAGGCGAACAAACACTTTTTTTTGGTGGAGATGATGCCCCCCAACTTCAACAAATGAAAAGCAAGTTTGTAGCTAAGTACGATTATGATGGTAAAAAATGTATGCAGCTACGTCAACAATGGTGGCAAGAGGGTACAGAAAGTAAGTGGGTGTTTTTGTTTTATCATGATATTAAGATGCCTGTTTCAAGTACATTTTAACCCTATTTTAGGTACCAATACCTTAAAATTTAAGCCTTATTAATATTTGATAAGTATAGCAAGTTCTATGAATTAGTATAAATCCGTTTATCATAAAGTCAATTTGAAATAATAGTGTTTCAAAACCGTATTTTTGACCCCTTATTAAAAGTAAATGAAATCGACAATTACAGTAGAAGTTAGTCTTGATAAAGACAAGGTGCCAGATAAAATATTATGGACGGCCACCGATAGCACCGCCGATATGATGCAAAAAGCAAAAGCTACTATGTTGGCTTTTTGGGATGGCGAAGATAAAAGTGCATTACGTATAGATCTTTGGACCAATGAAATGATGGTGGATGAAATGGCCGATTTCTATTACCAGACCATGATGGGTATGGCAGATACTTTTGATAGAGCTACACGTTTGCACCCGCTTGTAGATGACATGAAGGCATTTGCCAAGGAATTTCTAAAAAAGTTTAAAGCAACGCAAATCAAAGAAAACAGTTAACTAATTATTAAAAAGAAAGTATATGAGTTTAGAAACTAAGGTAATGGCTGAAATGAAAGAAGCCATGAAAGCAAAAGATGAAGCAGGTTTGCGTGGTTTAAGAGCCATTAAAGCTGAAATTATTAAGGCAAAAACTGAACCAGGTGCTGGCGGAGAAATAACAGAGGAGGGAGAATTAAAACTTTTGCAAAAAATAGTAAAACAGCGGAAAGATAGTTTGGAAATATTTAAACAGCAAAACAGAGAAGACTTAGCAACCAAAGAAGCAGAAGAGATTGCCATAATAGAACGCTTTTTACCTAAACAACTAAGTGTAGAAGAGTTAAAAGCAGCAATTGAACCAATAATTATAGAGGTAGGTGCAACGAGTATGGCAGATTTGGGTAAAGTAATGGGCATTGCATCTAAACAACTTGCTGGTAAAACAGATGGAAAAGCTATTTCAGCTATGGTTAAAGAGTTATTAAGCAAATAAGAAAGTAGTAAGTGTTAAGTATTGAGTATTAGGTGTTAAGTATTGAGTATTAGGTTTTAAGTATTAAGTATTAAGTAACAGGTTTTAGGTTTTAAATTTTAGTTATTAGGTAAAAAAACACTTATTCAAGACTTAGCTATTAAACTTTTTGATAGTATTCTACTACAAGTTCAAATAATTTTCGTTAGTAAAATTTCCCCAAACACACAATAAGCATACATGTTTATAGACATCCCCTATTTTATTTTTATATTATTTGCAATTTATAAAGGATATAGTAGGGGATTAATTGTTGCTATCTTTTCGTTTCTAGCCATTGTTATAGGTCTTGCAGCAGCCATCAAGCTTTCTTCAATAGTAGCAAATTGGCTTACACTTCATACTCATCTTAGTTCGGGGTGGCTTCCAGTAATATCATTTGTTATTGTGTTAATTGGAGTAATAGCCTTAGTTAGGTTACTAGCAGGAATATTACAAAAAAGTGTTGAGTTTATGTTGATGGGATGGCTAAATAAGTTTGGTGGAATCTTATTATATACTGCGTTGTACACCATGGTTTTTAGTACCCTGCTTTTTTATGCTATTCAGTTAAGAGTGCTAAAAAGCGATGCCATCGACCAATCTAAATGCTACTTTTTTGTAAAGCCTTGGGCATCATTCTTCATCAATGGCATAGGCACTATATTTCCCATTTTTAAGGATATGTTCTCCCAATTAGAATCTTTTTTTGATGCTTCCTCTAAAAGATTTAGTTAAACAACCCTGCATAAAAAATAAGTTTAAAGTTTTACAGATGTTAATATTTAAAATACTTAGGCAGTACAAAGACAGTAAATGCTATTAAAGAAATATTATTGCAGGTTTTTACGTTTATTTGCGTTTATTGCCAAAAACAATAACAGCTTATTAAGAAAAGAGATTCATGGAGTACACTATTAAACAAGAAGAAAAGTACAAGTTTATAGAGGAAGGAGAGGGAGAACCTTTACTACTGCTGCATGGTTTGTTTGGTGCCTTGAGTAATTTTGGTGCCCTAATTGAGCACTTTAGAAAGGACTATAAAGTTATAGTTCCATTATTACCATTATTGGAACTTGATATTTTTCATACCACGGTAAATGGACTAGAGAAACACGTTCATGGCTTTATTGAAGCAAGAGGCTACGATAATATTCATCTTTTAGGTAACTCACTAGGGGGGCATATTGCTTTAACTTATGTTTTAAAGCATCCAAACAAAATTAAGACCTTAACGCTTACAGGTAGTTCTGGGCTTTTTGAAAACGGCATGGGGGATACTTACCCAAAAAGAGGAGACTACGAGTACATTAAGCAAAAAGCTCAACTAACCTTCTACGATCCAAATATGGCGGACAAAGCCTTGGTAGATGAAGTATTTGAAATAACTAATAACCGTTTAAAAGTTATTAAAATAATTGCTTTAGCCAAGAGTGCTATTCGCAGTAATCTTAATGAAGAATTAAACCAAATTAAACAACCTACTTTATTAATTTGGGGTAATAACGATACCATTACACCACCATTTGTAGGAAGAGAATTTAATAAATTGATTCCTAATAGTGAATTATACTTCATAGACAAATGTGGGCATGCACCTATGATGGAAGTTCCAGATGAATTCAATGAATTGCTGAGAACCTTCTTAGCTAAGTTCAAAAATTAGTAGTTAAAACGATTTAAATGTTAGTTGAACAATTAATACAAACCGATTATCCTGTTTTACAACTAACAGATAAGGTTTCGTTTGCTATTCAGCTAATGGAAGATTATGAAACTCAAAACCTACCCGTCGTTTTTAAGGAGAGTTATCTTGGTTACATTGCAAAAGAGGACTTGTTGGATGTTGATGATAATATAACTTTAAATACCTTAGAAGATACATTTTACACCATTGCCGTACGAAAAGAGGAATTCTTTTTAGGAGCACTAAAATTAATAGTAGAGAACAATGCGTCACTCATCCCCGTAATTAGTAATTCTAAAGAATATTTAGGTGTAGTGACAACGGGAATGTTGTTAGAACAACTTTCTATTTTTGTTGGTACTAATGAACCTGGAGGAGTTATTATACTTGAGATAGATAGGCGAAATTATTCTTTTGGGGAAATTAGTCGCCTTATAGAAACAAATGATGCTTACATTACCCAATTAAATACGTATACTGAGTCTAATACTGGTTTAGTAATTGTTACTATAAAAATTAATAAGGTAGAGATAAGTGATATTATTGCCACTTTTACCCGTTTTGAATACACGGTTAGGTATCATTTTGGAGAGGAGCTTTTTACTAATGAGTTAAAAGATAATTACCAACATTTAATGAACTATCTAAATATTTAAACAGTGTTTATTTTTCTAACAATCTCTTTCCAAAAACAATCCGCATAAATCTGTTAAATTATTAAAATGAGGTATTGGCTTTGTATCATTACACTAGTATTTACTTTAAAATCATATATTGTAATAGCCCAAACTGATAGTACTTCTAATGATGTAGATTCCACAAAAAAGAGTTCGCTTTTAATTGCAGACATAAAAATTGTGGGCAATAAACGTACCAAGCCTTATGTAATACTCAGGGAGATGACCCTAAAAAAAGGAGATATAATTACTGCCCAAGAGATTACTAAACAAATAGAAATAAGTAAAAATCAAATATTTAATACAGCACTTTTTCTTGAAACAAATATTACTAAAGAAAGCAAAACAGGCGATATAATTACCATAACAATAGAAGTAAAAGAGCGATGGTACCTTTTTCCTCTTCCTTATATGGTGTTAGTAGATAGAAATTTTAATCAATGGTGGGTTACAGAAAACCACGACTTATCTAGAGTTAATTACGGTATAAAATTTACTCAATTTAACTTAACGGGTAATAACGATGGTATGGAGGTATGGTTTATTAATGGATACAATAAACAAATAAATTGTAGATACAACCTTCCCTTTTTTGATAAGGGCTTAAAAAGTGGAATAAATGTAGGATATACCTATTCATCGCAAAAGGAATTAAATGATTCTACCAGTTTTAATAAACAGGTTTTTGTTAAGGGAAATGATTTTGTGAGAACTATAAACCGCGCAGATATTACTTATTCTTATCGACCAGACCAAAAATGGAGGCATTATGTTAGTGCATATTTTACTAAAGAATCTATAGCAGATACTATATTTAAATCAAATTCATTTTATTATCCCGATAATAGAAAAGAGCTACAATATGTTGAGCTTAGTTACAGTTTTCGTTACTTGAATCTAGATTACAACTCATTTCCAACTAAGGGTTACTCATTTAACGGCTATTTGTACAAACGTGGCTTAGATAAAACTACTAACCTATGGCAAGTTGGTTTAGGGGCTTTTTATGCAAGACCTTTATGGAATAAAGCGTTTTTGTGGTTATCTGGGGCAGCAACAGCTAAGACACCTAATAATATCAACTACATAAACCAACGTCTTTTTGGTTATGGAGATTTTGTTTTAAGAGGTTTAGAATATTACGTTGTTGATGGCGATGCCGGCGCAGTAGCTAAGATAACATTACACCAAAAGATTTTTAATTATACACTAAATACCCATTTAAAAAGTAAGAACTATAGTAAGATCCCTTTTGGCTATTATTTAAAGTTATATGGCGATGCAGGGTATGCACACAATAGTTTTGCAGGCAATAGTTTGCTAAATAACAAATTGATGTACACAGCGGGTATAGGCTTAGATGTTGTATCTATTTATGATTTTATTTTTAGGTTTGAATTAAGTTTTAATCAATTAGGAACGCATGGTTTATATTTACATGCTCATTAGTAATGATTATGTTGGAAAAAGTGTCTGAAAATGAGTTAATAAAATAGTCTTCGATGAAAATTGCTATATATAGTAGAGGTTTAGATCATGAGCAAGAAGCTCCATTGTTAATTTTGTTGGAAGAATTAGCAAAACATAAAACAAAAGTTCTATTATTTAGACCCTTATTAATTCAATATAATCTACCAACTCCTTTATTAGAAAATGTTACCCCTTTTGATGGTTACGAAGATTTGAATGAGAAAGTAGATTGCGTGGTAACTCTAGGTGGAGATGGTACCATTTTAGATGCTACTACTATTGTTAGAGAGAAAAAAATTCCTTTATTGGGCATCAATTTCGGCAGGCTTGGTTTTCTAGCGAACATAAGTAAGGAAGAACTTGTTTTTGCTGTAGACTCTATAGTTAACCGCACATTTATTTCAGACAAACGCTCATTAATTCATCTAGATTCTAATGTGCCTCTATTTGGTGATAGTCCCTTTGCATTAAATGAGTTTGCTATTCATAAAAGAGACACTGCTCCCATGATAAAAATTCATACCTATCTAAATGGAGAGTTCTTAAACACTTTTTGGGCAGATGGATTAATAGTTTCTACACCTACAGGTTCTACAGGTTATAGTATGAGTTGTACAGGTCCTATTATTTTCCCAGATTCAAAAAACTTTGTAATTACTCCTGTTGCTCCGCATAATCTAAATGTAAGAAGTATTGTAATAGCTGATTCAAGTGTTATTTCTTTTGAAATTTAAAGTAGGGTAGACCAATTTATAGTTGCTTTAGATGCAAGGAGGGAGATTGTAAACAAGGATACTCAACTTGCAGTAAAGAAAGAAGTTTTTGAAGCCAACCTTATAAAGTTGAGCGAAAACACCTTTTTGTCAACTTTAAGAGATAAGCTTACTTGGGGTATGGATAAAAGAAATTAATAAAGGAGGCTGGGTTTATCTTTGAATAATCACCTTGGTGCCAATAGGTAGTTTTTTAAATAGCTCTTCAATATATTCATTCTTGGTACTAATGCATCCTTCAGTCCAATTTTGATATTGGTCAATTGCAAAATCTTCATGAGGCCATGTACCATGGATGCCAATTGCTCCGCCTATTTTAGCATTAGGTTCAATGATTCCCCTTGCTTTACGATCATTAAACTTTTCTATATCTTGTTGATTAGGAAAATCAATACCAAGAAATTTATCCCATTTTGGGTGTACTTTTTTTTGAATAATATAGTACGTTCCCTCAGGAGTTCGTCTATCCCCTTCTTCCATTTTATCTCCTAAGTCTTTATTGCCAAACACTACAGGGTAAGTACCTAACCAATTATTATTTGCGTCATACAATCGAAGTTCATAATCGCTTTTATCTATCAATACAAAGTAACCCAATCCTTTAATTTCTACTTTAAAAGAAGTAATTAAAACAAAACCAACAATTATAATTAAGGTATTAAAAACAAGTCTACGTATCATAATATGCTTACAATATTAATTAATTATAAGGAGTCTTCATACCATTTGTGGATAATTTAGATAACCCTATTAACAGTTTTGCAATTCATCCAACATTACTTTTAATTCATCAATGTATCTTCCATATAGTTTATTTAGATACCATCTTGTAAAATAATAGATGCCAAAACACGTACCGATTACATAAAATAAAACAATCATCCAAATCATCCAAGCATGATGCAATTGCATAAAGAAGACATCAAACTCGGATATAGTATGTTTTTTTCCTTCCAAATAGCCTAAGGTAAATGCTATTGTAAAAAAAACAGGAATCAACCCCATTGTAATTTGAAAATACATTCTTACAAACTTTTTCATTAAATCGTATACCTCTTGTAAGTTAGCTTTTATGGATAATACTTCGACGGATAGTGAGATTATTCGCCTATAAAATTTAAAAAGGGGTACAATAAACAATATACAAACCATTAATACAAGCATTAAATACAACTTTATAGACCATATTTTAATAACTACTACTCCATAAATAAAAAGAATAATTAATCCTATCGTTAACAATAATTCAAAAACTAAACTATTCTTAATCTTTCTAATAGGTGACTTTGGATTACCTTTCAGTATTGTAGACAAATCTTTCTGCACTACAACCGAAGTAGTAATTTGGGAGTCACTATTTCTTAAATAATTCTTCAGTTCATCTAATTCCATAGTTTTTTAATTTTAGAACTGATAATGTTTTTGTGATTCTTCCTTCAACTTTATTTTAATTCTATTCATTTTAACTGCAACATTATTTGCTGTAATACCTAAAAAATCTGCAATCTCTCCATAATTGTAATCCTCAAGGTATAACATTACCAATGCTTTATCTATCTTAGATAGTTGTCCAATTGCTTTGTACATAGCTTTTATTTGTTCTTCTAAAGGATTAATTGCTTCTGTTTCTTGTTTAATAACCGCATCAGTCATGGTATAGTCAACTTTTTTCCTAGATTTCTTGAAAAACGTAATGGCTACATTCAACGATAATCTATAAAGCCAAGTAGAAAATAATGAATTTCCTTTAAAGGTTTCAAATGACTTCCAAGCCTGTAATACAATTTCCTGAAAAAGATCTTCCTTATCCTCCGATTTATCCATGTAAATTCCACTCACTTTATGAATGATGTTTTGGTGCTTATTTAATAATTCTATAAAGGAAGCTTCTTTAAGATACATAAAGGAATTAAATATTGAAAATTATTCAACTGGAGTTACTTGAAATCCTTTTTTTCGTAACAAACTAATTAGTCCATTTTCTCCCCCTAAATGAGCAGCACCAACTGCAAAAAAAGAAGGGGTTTCTTTAATAATATAATTCATTTCCTTCACCCAATTGTTGTTTCTATTAATAAGTAATAGTGCGTCATAGTTTCCAAAATCATCATCTTTTGTCGTTAATTCATATAGCTTATTAATATCTTTTGCTACATAGAGTTTCAGCATTTCATTAAAGCTATTTTGCGAGCTATCTATATTCAATAATAAATCTTTTAACATGGCGGCTTGAACCTTATAAGGAATGGTATCAAATACCTTTAATTGATACTCTATAGTTTCTAAGCCTTTTAGGGGTATCTTTTTTTGTTTAGCTAGTTCTTGAAACTGTTTCTCCCACACTTCTGGAGCAGAACATCCCATAATAGAAGGAAAAACCGCACTCATTATTAGCATAGGTTTTACTTTTTCCATTAAAGCCAATGGCATACCCGCTTTGGCTTTAAATAAGTTATTCATGGTATCGAAGTCCGCTTTACTAACTAAATTCCCTAAACTTTCTCCATTACTCATCTGCATATTTTGCATCATTTTGGTCATCATCAAAGGGTCATCCATATCAATTTCTACATACAACTGCCTTACTTGACTAAAGCACTCTTTTAAAATTGCATCTACTTTAATCTGATCAGGGCACATTAAATGTATGGTTCCAAATAAATAGGATGATTGTGTAATACCACTACCTGAAATTTTCCATAGCAACGCTTTTTCTGTGGGTGGTTGTGCATTTACTAGTATTGTGCAAATTAGAAAAATAAAAATTGAAAACACTTTTTTCATAACCTACTTTATTGGGTTAGTATCAATATTAGTGCGAATATTACATGAAAGAAAAAATTTTTATCTTCATCAGTATATAATTTGAATAAACCCCAATCCTTTAAAGGGAATTTGCTAAAATATTATACCCCATTTATTTATTATACAAACAATTGCGCGTACATAGTAGAACCTTTAAGGAAAGATTTGTACTACCTAAATTATTATCTTTCAGCACAACCTTGTTTTATATTTACTTTGTGAACTTTAATGAAATTAAATGAATGTTTTTAAAAAGGTTGGTTTAATAATAATTGTTTCTTTTGCTTTAATGTTTAATACAAATCTGCTAGCACAATACAACCAACCTACAAATAGTTCCCTATCAAACGTTACACTAGATAGTTATGGTAGACCTATACCAAAGAAAAGCAAGCAAGATTCTTTACAAAAAAGAGATCGATTTGCAGATTCTATCACTATCTATTACAAATTTTATGATTCTACTAAAACAAGAACGATCGATTCTTCTATTAACGACTTTAACATTCGTTTTCCGATTCCATATACTAACGAATCTTTAGGTAATTTGGGTACTGCTACAAGGTCATTATTATTTAATCCTATATTAAAATCAGGATGGGATGCAGGTTTTCACGAATATGATACCTATAAATATACAGTGGAGGGTACAAAATTCTTTCAAACTACTAGACCTTACACCGAACTTGGTTATTTGTTAGGTAGTAAAAGTGAACAATTGATAGATATTATTCATACTCAAAATAAAAAGAGTAATTTTAACTTCTCCCTTGAGTACCGTTTTATTAATTCGCCAGGAATATTTAGAACCCAAAATGCTAGCCATAATAATTTTAGGTTTACTACACATTATCAATCGAAAAACAAACGTTATGAATCTTTTTTTATCTATCTCTCCAATAAACATGCAAGCTCGGAGAACGGAGGATTGGTAGATAAAAATAAGTTAGACAGTCTTGCTTTAAATAACCCTTATGAGTTAGAAACAAGGCTAGGTGCATCAAGTTATTATACTGTAAATCCCTTTAATACCACCGTTAACACGGGTAATATCTATAAAGAGAGTAACTTTTTATATCGTCATCAATACGATTTAGGTATAAAAGATTCTGTAGTAACAGATTCTGTAACCATACATTTGTTTCACCCTCGCTTTAGGATGCAACATACTTTTCAGTATGGCATTAATGAATATAGTTTTATAGATTATAACGTAACGGATAGTAATTACAGTAAATATTTTAATGCATCCGTTTCGGGTACTTCTATTGCATTTAAGGATAGGTGGAAAAAAATAATTAATGAACTAGCTATTATTACATTTCCAGATAAAAATAACCAAAGCCAATTTGCAAAGTTGGGAATGATTGTAGAAAATAGGTGGTTAACTACTAACGACTCTTTAAAGTATAGCTTTTATAACATTGCCGCCGAAGGAGAATATAGAAACAGAACCCGAAACAATATTTGGGACGTAATTGCCAATGGACAATTGTATTTAAATGGGACAAATGCGGGGGATTTTAATGCCTTTCTTAGTTTAAAAAGACAGTTAAGCAAAAAAGCTGGTAGTATTCAATTGGGTTTTCAAAATGCTAATAGAACTCCTTCCTTTGTTTATAATAGCCTAACATCATTTCCTGTTCTCCCCCATTCTGCTTTTTTAAAGGAAAACAATACACGCATTTTTGCCAATTATTATAATAAAAATGCAGGTATTAAGTTAAGTGCCGATTATTATTTAATAAGCAACTATACCTATATGGATAGTTTTTTTGAAGCCAAACAAGATGCTTCTTTATTTAATGTGTTGCATGTTTATGGAGAAAAAGTATTTAAATTATCGACTTATTTTAATTACTATGCCCAATTTCATTTGCAACAAACCACAGGAAATGCCCCTATTAATGTTCCCCAGTTTTTAACACGACAACGAATTGCTTTTGAAGGTAATTTTTATACCAATTTATTTCTTTCTACAGGACTAGAAGCTAGGTACAGTAGTAATTATAAAGCACCCGATTACTCACCTTTTAATGGTCAGTTCTTTTATCAGAATAATAACACCTTGAGTAACCGACCCGATATTAATTTCTTTTTCGACTTTAGAATTAGAAGTTTTAAAGCATTTATTAGGATTGAAAATTTGAACACGATTAATCCAAAAGATGGTTTTAAGTTCAATCACTACAACTTTACCCTACCTGATTATCCTAATACAGGAAGATGGTTTAGACTAGGTATTTGGTGGAATTTTGTTAATTAAGAATTCTTAAGTAGCAAGTAATATTTTTAAGCATTAAACTGAATGTTTTACATTTAAAGTGACTCAATTTATTTTTGGTTCATGACTTAAATATAGACTGGAGCATAAAATAAATTGCTTTCCCTTTATTTAAGGAATAGAATCCTTAACTATTAAGTGAGATGATCCTTGATGTTATTCAAATCATTTAATCATAGTTATTAAATACTTCAATTATTCGTTAAACAATCCAAGTAAAATATGTTCCTATATCGTCAACAGTATATTTGCACTCAAATTAATTAAATGAAAAGAATACTATTAATACTTATTGTTGTTTTAGGATGGTTACCACAATCGAAAGCGCAGAATGATAAAGCTGCTAAAAAGGTTTTGGATGCAGTGAGTTCTAAAATTAAAACCTTAAAAGCTATTACTGCCACTTTTACCTTACAATCGATATCTAGTAAGGGTAAAAACAATGGAACTAAAGTGGGTACCGTTTCCTTAATGGGACAGAAATACACCATGAAACAAAATAAAGTAGAAATTATTTGTGATGGTACTAAGATTTATAATTATGATGGAAATAAAACAATTACGGTAACGGGTGTAAATGATGAAGGTTCTACTTTAAGTCCGCAAATATTATTGTCCAATTTTTATGATAAGGATTACACTTATAAGTTAATTTCTTCACTAGGTAATTTTCACCAGATAGAGTTAATACCCATAGATAAACGCAAGAATGTACAGAAGATTAACATTTTTATTGACAAAGAAAAAAACTTTATTACCAAAGCAAAGGTATTAGACAAAAGTAATAACACTATTGAGTTAACCATTAGCAACACCAATACAAATGCTAAATTGAGTGATAATTTATTTCAATTTAATAAAGCTAAATATCCAAAAGATGTTGAGATTTTAGATTAAAATATTTGTAACTAAATAAAAAAACCACCCAGATTGAAGGTGGTTTTTTTATGTCTTAAAAATAAACAGATGAAAATAATAGTATTTATCGTTACAAGCCTTTTCATTACAGAATTTGCCCAAGCGCAGTTTAATATTAAGTTAATCGTTACAAGTGTAGCAACTAAACCCAATGATGATATCTATGTATCGGGAACATTTAATAACTGGAATCCAAAAGATGAGCACTATAAACTAAAGCCTTTTGCAGGTGGCAGAAAATCAATTGTTTTAAAAGATATACCCGCTGGTAATTATGCGTATAAGTTTACCAGGGGTAGCTTTGATAAAGTAGAGTGCAAGGCCGACGGAAGAGACATTGAAGATAGAATAATAGATGTTGCTAACGATGTATCTCTCGAAATAACGATAGCAGGATGGAAAGATGATTATCCCGATCGTCCAAAAAGATATACTGCTAGCCCTCAAGTAAAGATTATTGATACTGCTTTTAAAATTCCACAATTAAATAGAACCAGAAGGATATGGATTTATCTGCCCAAAGATTATAATTCAGGCAGCAAAATTTACCCGGTATTGTATATGCAGGATGGTCAAAATTTGTTTAACGAACAGTCGGCTAGTTTTGGAGAATGGGGGATAGATGAGTGTTTAGATACGCTACAAAGGCAATTAGGTAAAGGATGTATTGTAGTAGGCATAGATAATGGAGGCGAAAACAGATTAAAGGAATATAATCCCTATAATTTTTCTGTAAAAGGACCATTGGCTCCACCAGATACAAAAGGCGAAGGAAAGGAATATGTTGAGTTTTTAGTAAAAACATTAAAACCTTTTATTGATACTAAATATAGAACCCAAAAAGGGAGGCCTTACACTTTTATTGCAGGAAGTAGTATGGGTGCACTCATAAGTGAATATGCCCTGTTAAAGTATCCCGAAGTATTTGGGGCAGCAGGCTTATTCTCCCCTGCCTTTTGGATTTCACCCGAAATATATACTGACGCTGCCAATGCCGAAGCCGATGTTATTACTCGTTATTATTTATATGCGGGAGGAAAAGAAAGCAGCACTATGGTTAATGATATAGAGCGGATGTATGATGTTTTAGGTAAAAAGAAACGATACGAAATAAATAGAACTTTAAACCCTATAGGTGAGCATAAAGAAAAATATTGGCAACAAGCTTTTCCTGCGTTTTATGTGTGGTTAATGACTAAAGAATTTTAATAAATGTTTTTTGATTAAAAATTTAATTTCATATTTTAAGTTCGATTAGGTCTCCCCACCTTCGTAAATGATTCATCTAGCTAAAAAGAAAAAAATAGTAAAGAGTAAGGTAGCCATGATTTGTCAACTTTTTAGAAATTGGTAAATCTAAAAGAAAGACTGAACAACTGCTGAAAAGTTTGCAAATCAAGAACGTTCAAAACAAATCACTCTAACTTTAAGAATGTTACTAAAATAAAATATTCAACTTTGTAATTTCAATGAGTTTAAACCCATTGGACAAATAAAAAGGGTTATTTAATGATTCTAACAATTTTCCTTAGATAACCACAATTCACGTTGGATATTTAATTTCAATATTGCAAAGTAACTTTTACAACTCCAGCGCCTAACAAACCAATTGCTTTGGCGGCTGCTTTGCTCAAGTCAATTATTCGGCTACTTACAAAAGGACCTCTATCATTAACACGCACCTTTACCGATTTATTATTTGCTAAATTAGTTACCAATACAATGGTACCAAAAGGTAGTTTGCGATGTGCGGCAGTGTATTTGATTGAATTGTAATTTTCGCCACTTGCAGTTGGACGACCATTAAACTTATCAGCATAATAAGAAGCATAACCAGTTTCAGTTTTTAGTTTACTATTTCTACTTACATTACTTTCTGGAATTATTTTTCTATTACAAGATACCAACACTAAGGTGACTATAAGAAAAAGGACGGATAGTTTTTTCATTGCAAAGTTTGTATCCTATAATAGTGTTTTATTTAAAAGTGGTATGTCTTTAACTAAATCATAAAAACCTTGTGTTGATACATAGTCTTTAGTTGCTTGTAAATGGGTGGCATGGTGCATGTCTGTACCAATAAAGTCAACAAATTTTTCTTTAATTAATCTTTCCGCAATTTGTTTTATCTCTTTACCATAGTACCCAGATAATGACAATAAATTTACTTGCAACAAAACACCACGATCTTTAAAGTTTTCATATTTATCAAACTCTTTATGATAAAAGTTATATCGTTCGGGGTGAGCAAGAATAGGAGTTATTCCTTTTAATTGTAATTCAAAAATAACTTCATTTGCATTTTGAGAAGGTGCTAAGTAAGACATCTCAATCAGCATATATTTATCTTTTAAAGTCATTAATTGCTCGCCCGACTTTAAAATGTTTTCTATATTCTCGTCCAACATGTATTCTGCAGCAGCTTCAATAACCACTGGTATCCCTGCTGCTGCAACAGCTTCTTTTGCTAAGGCAAGGGCAGGTAGTATTGTTGCAGCGGAATTATTATGAACACCATACAAAATATGTGGGGTGCAAATTAATTTTTTATAGCCTAATTGGTGTAACTCTCTAACAAAATCAACGGTTTGTTCTACGGTTTGTAAACCATCATCAATTCCTGGCAACAAATGCGAGTGCATGTCCACACCAATAAATGACAAATTTGGAGTTACAGTTACAGGTTTCTTTTTAAAAAATGAAAAGTTCATGAGCAAATGTATTTATTAATAAGATTAAAAGAGTGAATAATAACAATTATTGATGTTTTAGAGTTAAATAGGTTTTATTCTAAAAACTTTTAATCTAGCTTTTTCCTATAAGATAGATGAGTTCTCACAATTACAATGCTTATTACTTCATTTAAATAATCGTAATCGAGATAGAAAAGGCTTACAAATGCTACATATAAGCTTGATAGCGTGATTTATGAGTAGGATTAATTAAGCATTCAACTATAAGAATTAATGTTTTGAAAAATTCAGGTGAATTACAAGGATATATCAACACTAAAATTGACACTAATTAGTGGTAGTGCATTAGTTAGTGCTCGTCCCAATATAGTTTGCCACCCTGTTCGGTTAATCCATAGAACCCGTTAAGCGTTAAAAGTCCTCTATAAAATTCAATTTTACCTGACCGTGGATTTATCCTAAACCAACAAGGACAAATTGATTTGTTTTTTTCTACTTCATCTATTACTATATCATAATCCTTAACACTAATTGTCTTATATGAATAACCTCCACCTCTCAACGGTTTTAATTCCTTAATATCATAGATAGAGTATCGTAGAAGTTTATATTCTAAATTGTCCGCCTTTGCAGTGTTAGCATCAAAACTATTATATATGTATATCGAATCTTTGGTTATTTTATTAACCACCCCATTTTTGATTTTATTATTGTCTGTAAAGTTTATACAATAACACGCATTCTCACAAATTAAAAATGAGTCTCTATCAATTTCTTTTTTTGATTTCAAATAAATGACAAACTGTGTCCCACTTGAATAACTTTTGGATAGAGAATCACATTTAAAACGAAAAAAAATCTTAGTGCTATCTAAATAATTGCAGGGTGTCTCATTATTTGTTTCTACTGAAATAACAGAAACATCATTTAAATCAATGCTTACACTTTTGCTAATGGATAAGACTTCATTCAGCGTTGTCCCTTCAATTTTGCCATTCTTATAAACCGCATCTGGTTGCAATTTTATTTTTTTATGGTCATCGTTCTTTAACTCTAAAACTAAATAGACACCATTACTCAAACTATTTTTCAACCATACTATTTCTCCATTTTTATTTGTACAATAAACTGTATCTAATTTTATTGTGTCACCAAATTGACGGGTAAAGTCTCCCTTTGAAATAGAATAACTCTTTTGACCTAAGCAGGAAAAAGTTACCAATAAGAAGATTGATGTGAGTATTTTCATTTTAATTGTTTGTTTGCGGGCATTACCACTAACGAATGAGTGTTTGGGAAGGTGCTTGACAAGAATGTTCCGTCTGCCGATGGACAATTGCTTAATTCTTGTTCCATTGCTTAATTCTTGCTCTACTGTCCCATAATGTTCGGTCCCGAAACTACTGCTAAAAGAAAGCAGTATTGCTGAATTGCTTCCGTCCTTTAGATTTGCTTTTTAATTATTTAATAAATATACTACTATTACTACCCTTTCTTTTTTTGCTACTTTTTTTCTTTAACAATCCACATTTTTGTG
>Ga0208868_1000043_pt1 | contig 31823 bp, 33 predicted proteins | sample CryBogCBE23Oct07_FD_184583 | JGI IMG/M metagenome (GOLD analysis project Ga0208868, IMG submission 184583) | Freshwater microbial communities from Crystal Bog, Wisconsin, USA - CBE23Oct07 (SPAdes) (version 2) | ecosystem: Environmental > Aquatic > Freshwater > Lake | place: Crystal Bog... | reverse complement strand
GCCGGTGGCGCCGGCGATTCATTCGCTGCTATTTCCGCCTCCGTTTCTACTACCGCCACTTCCTCATCCTTTGTCTTCCCAACCTGTAGTCGTTCTGCGGTATCCGAAAGGAAAAGTGTCATAAGCGTCATCATACGCTCCAAATCTTTCAGCGATTCGCAACCTGTAATTAAAATACGATACTTTGGATGTTCGTTATAGATTCGTATTGATGTACCAACATTATACGCCGCGACTGTTGTATCCTCCTCAGTTGTCTGCGGTTTCTTTGCGCTACATTTTGCGTCACGAATCGCTACATCCTTAATGCGTAAATCATCTCCCGCATCACTCTTATACATAATAACATACTCCGAATGACGTTGTAACCATTCATCCTCTGCCTGCGCCGCTTCTTCCGGTGAAATACCAAACTCTTTAATCAGCGCCTTAATATAACCACCCTTTGGTACTTCGACCTCAGTTTTCGCCCCACGATTCAAATATAAGAGCGTCAAATAATTCATAATCGGATCTGTCGTTTGTACGTAATTACTGACTCCCTTGTATCGTAAAATAACCGCAGCCGGCGTTGTTTCCCCTTCAAACGGCGGGTCAACCGAAAACAGAGGTGAAAACGTATCCACACGGCTCAGCAGTTCTACCTTACCTGGTTTACGTCCTTCCAGAGCAGTATTAAATTCATATTCTGCTGTTAGTTCACATAGTTTTATCTCTTTATTCATATCTTCCCACGGCGTTCCTTTTAACATATCTACTAGGACATCTTGCGCCTTTTTCATAATCGTCGCCGATATATGGACGCCGCGGCGAGGAGCGCCGATATACATCTCAGCACTTCCATCTTCGTAAATGCGCACCGTCCAACATACACCTAATACTTTAGGGTCATTTATAGGAAGTTTAATAAGAATAATCGCTCCCATATCGGTTGACGGTTGGTCCGCCATCAAACTATCCAATAATTTTTCATTTGTAATAAAAGGTTTGCCATCTTTGCCCGTTGCTACCTTAATAATCGATGGGACGCGATCCTTTGCCGAAAAGAAACGTAAAAATGGCTTCGAAGGGCTTGGTATCATTTCGTAAAATTTCAACTCCAAAAGCGAAGCGGTGTACCCTGATGCCCGTGGTAAAATACATTTGTAAATATATAACTTTGTCAGTTCAGGCAGCTCTGCGTCTCGAACAATCGGTGAGGTTACGCCCTTTTCTAAACGTTCGAGTCGCGCCGTAATATATTGCCGGTAGTCGCGAAGGGTTTGAAGAGCGGTCGCATTCATTCGCAAAGATTGCGGGGCGGAACGCAATTGAGGAAAATAGAGCCGAATAAAGCCTTCAAAGACTGCCTCGCTTATCGGCTCCGTTGATGTCAGTAGCGATTCTAACGTCCATACATGGACTACGGGGGTTGCCTTTGCGAGTGCCGTATTCTCTACCGTCACACCGCTATAGAGTGTTGGAAATACAGGCTTCTTTGCACCATCTTCATATATACGTGGATCCGGTTGTCTCAAGACTGCCGGATCGTGGGGATTTATAAGACCATCCGCCGAAAGAAATGGCCACGAAAATTCCAAAGGTTTGAAATGATTCTCCGTTGTCTCAACCGCAATGAAAAGTTGGCTCGGCGGCGTTGAACCAAGTACCTCGGCAATACGTTGTTTCACATTAAATAGGGTTTCAAATGGAAAAATGCTGGTAAACTGGGTTTCCTCAAGTTTTACGATACGAGTCTCATCTAAATGAGAAAGTATCGTAATCGCCCGTGGTCCTAATGAGGGTAACCGGGGCGGTTCTAATACGTCCATTGCTACAGTGGTTTATGTTTTGAATTCTTCGATCTAATCGTGTAGACCGTCCTCCACCGTCTCCTTGTATTTCGGAGAATCTGTAATATGAACGCCGCAATATTCAACAGGATGCGCCGAAAAATTTGTATATTTATAAACCCCAAGCTCTTCTGCCTGCTCTAACAGCCAGGCAAAGTGATTCCAAAACTCAGGTGTATGTCCGATAGAGCTTGTACCAACGTGACTCATTTCGTGTAGGGCAACAAAGACAATCACGTTCTCCTGTACAAGATTCTCCTTCTCGTCGCGCTGCCGTAAGCACATAAATATCTTTTCGCCCTTATTTACACTGTACGATGTATACTGCGCGTCAGGCGTTGATTCGCTAAACCGTTGCGCCGAACAATCAAAATTATCAATCATTTGCTTCACGAACTTTTTATCGTAATATTTGTTTTTGAGATACTCGCGAAGTTGAATAAGTTTTCCTCTTACACGCGCAAGGCGGTCCGCTGCATCCTGTTTATCGGGAAGATTGCGAACTAGGTACATTTCACCGTCCACATGTGACTGTGTAAGAGCAACAGGATACTTCGAATCCTTCATAGCAAGCCCCGCATACCCCATACCAACTACACCGGCAAGGAACGCCCAAGGGAGCATGGAATCGTTCATATCCTTACTTTAGGTCGTCTATTTTATAACAAAGTAAGACGATTGCGACGTCGGGTTGCTCTAGACTTTTTTGCCTTTACTGATAAGGGATGTCCGTCTATACGAAATATCCATGTTCTCGAAATATTTGGAATACGTTCGTGTATAAAAGCCTCAAGCCACGATTTAAACAGTTTACATTTATCATTGTTCGGAATATTATGTAGTAATCTACGAAAAAATATAGGAAATGTATCTGATGACTCGTACATAGTTTTATATTTATCCAAATTGGAATATATAAGATTTCGCGCGTATTCATTTGGATAACTAACAAAATACTTAAGTAGCATATCAAATGGTGTTTTTGATTTATACTCAGGCGTCATATATGTATTCACTGTAGCACGATATTCTAAAAATGCGGTAGGAGGGTCAAATCCAGCATTATATGTTTTTTCATACCATGTTTTACCATATAACGCAATTGAATATGTTAAAAGGTCCAGTGTTTCATTCCATTCACGGCGACAGGGAATATAACTTTTATCCGATAATTGAATATACTGAACATGCGGAAAATGGTGTTTTATTGTAGTTAAAGCAATGTGTATAAGTTCTCTTCCCATACTATGCGTATCCATATAGCCGGTATTTATATCATTTTCTGCACATGTATCTAATGCTTCCACATGTCCTAGTTTAACGGTATCAATTACACTAAGGAATTCGGATGGTACATCAGGCATAAGTACTGAAAATTGTAGACATGGACGTTTTGTATCACCTATTATAAAATAATATGAATGAGGGTGTAGTCGTTCTTGTATTTTCATAGTAAATGTATAATGATCTGTTTTTACAGGTACAGTAAACGGTTTGGGATCCATTTAATACATATATACATATTAGGTTTTAGACTTAATTCGATGATAATCGTTACAAAATTGAAATTGGTGTGAAGGGTGTGCTATGTTTTCTAACAATGACGGTGGAGTATATGATTCTATATGCTGAGAAACCGGATGTGCTCGCGGCGAAAGTAGTGGCGGCGTGCGCGGAGAACTGGCATCCGTGTGGCGGCGTGGCGGTGGCAACAATCGTTGAATATGTAGATAACGACGGATGGCATAAAAATGCCATTTCGTTCTATCAGGCAATGGTGCGCGAAGGTGGTCCGCCAATCTTGATTCCTACGTCGGCGCTGTATGTATAGGATCAGTCTTCGGGAGTTTGTAATATGCCTTTGTCGTCAAACACAAGATATTGATATTCATATCCTAAAGCAATACAGGCGGCTTTTTGTAATGGAAGTTTTCCGTCTTTCATACCTTTTTCATACGTCCATGTACTTTTAACTTCAATAATTCGTTTCTCAGATGGTATATAAATATCACTGAAATATCGGTGTTTTTTACCATCATCTGTAGTATACCAAATTTCTGGTTGTTGCTTACGACCTATAAGAATATCCTCTTCTTTGACCGATAGTAGTAAATAATCTAGTGCGCGATTCTCATATCCTTGAATCTTAACTTTCTTGCCCGATGGAAAAGTATAGATTTTATAGGAGAATCCTTTTTTTTCTATTTTATCTTGAACTTCGGCACTTTGACTAGGACGCTCTACACCGTATTTCTTCATAGATGTTGCTTTGGTACGTTCTTGAACTTCGGCACTTTGTGTGACATGCTCTACACCAAATTTATCCATATTTGTTTGTTTTTTCCGCTTATTCATACAATCATTATCAGAACATCGTTGTCCTATTGAAAATTTATTATATGTTATTTTACCTTCTTTTCCACAAAGACACTTGAATTTCATAGGAGTTTTGTTATCTTTATATTTTGTTTCTAGGAGTTCGCATCCTGCTTTCTTATAAATATTTCTTAATTCTTCAATTGTATATTTTTTATCTTCTATATATTTTAGGATTCCTTTGAGAGCTGCTTCTTTTTTATCAGGTCGCTGACTAACATACTCATAGCCAAATCGGTCCATATTTGTAATTTTCATACGTTCATTTCGGCAATGTTTACAACGTATACCTTGATTAAATATATCTAATCGAGTAGTTTGTGGTTCTGGGTGTCCGCACGAACAAAGATATTCCAACGGCTTTTTGTTCGTTTTATATTCCTTAGATACCAAAGTACATTTTGCGGCTTCAAATATTTGTTTCACGTCCTCAAATGCCAACCGGGGAGGCATTTATTTAGTTGGTTTGGGTTATTTGAAATAGATGAACGAAGTTCAACTTTTTCAAAGAATGAGGCAAGGGGGAGAGGAGGACGGAAAAATTAGAACCATGAAATTTTAAAATTTTTATTTTTTTAAGCGATTTCCAATACACGTCTATTAGTATCCGGGGATATAGTGCTGTTGAGCCATGGGCTCACATTCACCTGCGGGTTCGGCGGCTCCGATCGTAGATCCCAAGAGGCATTGCGGAGAGACTGTCCCACCGTGTTGACACCGATGAGCGCACCGGCGTTGAGGAAGTTCTTGCCCGCAATATCACCGGCACCCTGGGGGTTCACCTGCGCCCACTTCGAGTTAGGGTCATTCGGCAGGAGCTCCTGCGGCGCGAGCTGGTTCTTAGGGTAGCAGTTGGAGGGTGTCGAGGCGGCGGCGAAGGGCATAGGGGAGGGGCTCTCGAAGCCCTCGCGTACAGGCGCGTTGTCGGGGGTATCGGGGCTGACCGTTGTGTGCTGCGGTGTTGCATTCTGGGAGGCATTCATAATACGAGCAACATCAACTTGACCGGCGTTGATTAAGGCACCGGCGGGCTCACCATTCATAGAATAAGCAGCGCCACTGTGGGTTACACCACCGGAATTCTGGAATCCCTCACGGTGGTGGTGGTGACGACGCTTCAGCAGTCCACCGAGTGTGGGATCTAAGACAAAAAACAGACCTAAGGCGACCAGGACGGCTAGACCAACCAGGAGCGGCGTTCGCGAAGACATTTCTCTAATTCCCTTGTTTGTATTTTTTTTACGCCTCGCTGTTTGTTGATTCGTCATCATCGGTTATCCAATCGCTGAATTGGGACTCATCGTCGGATACTTCATATTTTCCAAAAAAGTTCTTCATTGCGTCCAAGGCATTCTGTCGCGCTTCGTCGGCAGTCCGGAAGAGGAGCTTTACTTGTTCTTTTGCGTCCGCCTTCTCTTTCGCAATCAATGCCGGGCTACGTAAAGTCAGGGTATTCTTCGTGTCGGCAACTGCCTCAAGATCATTCACCTCCTCAATCTCCTTTGCCGGATTCGCCGGAGCCTGCCAATCAAAGTCAATCACCATGCTCTGGGTATCCTGTTCTACGAACTTCACGGCAAACTTTGGTGAAATGGTAGACCGGGTAATTAGAATACCAATTAACTCCAAATCAACAATACAATTTGTGTATGCGCCTTCCTTTACATCAAAGAAAAACTCTTTCTCTGTATACTCATTCCAGTGAGGAGTACCATCTGTATCGTATACCATACCCCATTGTGGCGTAATACGTTGTAGTGACTCGTACAACGGCTTATTCTTAAACAGCGTCTCCGTCTTCGTCAGTTCATTAAGAATTGTAAATTCCAATTTAGCAAACTTTTCCTGTACTGATGCCTCGGGAAGAATTGTAAGTTTGCTATTCATTCGTAGACGTACGCCTAGTGGTTTAGGGCTCGCCATAGGTACATAAAAATAGACGTTATTGCCATCAGCACGACGTTCCGGGACTCCAAACATTGGTTCTCTTTTGAGCTGCGATGTACGTTGAAAAATAGTTCCGCACCCCATTTCAATGAGTACTGGAATTCTCCTTAGTCCGTCAGGACAGCGCGACCGTTATACAGAAGCAACTGGTGATTTAGCAGAACATATCGGTGATAAAGTACTATTATTATTAAAGTCTCCCGAAAATCAAGCGCGTATTCAATCAGTGTTAGACCCGATTATTTCACATATTATTAATCGTATTTTTCCATATATACTGTTATCAGCAATACTCTTTTTAATTTTATTTATTTTAACAATTGGCACATTTTATATGGTAATGCGTACCTCCGCAACCATGAGTTACAGCACGAAGATATCAGACCTCTAAAATGGCAAAGGCTGAAAGAGTAAACGAAATTCATCGGCATCCATATCCTTGAGATGCTCCGTACGTAATATATCAAGATACGGAGTTTCCGTTGTCGTAACATCCTTATCTCCTTTCGTCCACTGCCCCCATTTCATCCACTGCTTCTCGCTCATCAAATCGTCAACCGTCTCGTTGATACCCTTCAGCATATCAATCGCCCTGTCGTAAGGAAGATAGTCCTTAATGTGGATAGACTCAAGGGCTTTGTGAAGATTGCCCTTGTACTTGATGGTAAAGTACGATGCCTTGAACGGCAGCGACTTTGCCTTATTTGTATAGTCGGACCCCATTAGGACGCACATTTCAAGAAACTGTAGGTAAGTAAGACCGGCGTGTTGTAGAATCGGATTGAGTTCATACGCTATCCAGCCAGTTGTATCTCCTGGTACACTCATGCGCTCTGGAACAAGCAATGTATGGACCCCGCGTGCCAGCAAATCCATATCGTTACTCATCACAGCGTCAAGCTCGCCCCGACGCATCAAATACGCCAAAACATTGTCCGCCTCGCCGTTCGCATTCAGAAAGAGCACGCCCGCTGCGTACAGTAGGCGCTTCACTTCGTCACGCTCATCCGTTGTTACGTAGACAGAGGATGCCGTAAGATTGCCGATCTCCTTTGCTAGTGTGCTGCGTTGCTCGTCTGTCATCTCGGCATTCTCAATATCGGTCGTCAGTTGTTGGCGCTTCATGTCATTCTTGAGTCGCACCTCATTGCGCTGACGAATCGTCTCGCGCTTCTCATCTGGCGGCTTGCCGTCAAAGACCGGTACCGGTATAATATTGTATTCCCTACATTTCGCAATCAGGTGCGCAATGTAAGTAATTGGATGTGTTTTATTGGCTTTCGCCTTGTAAAGGAAGCCAAGAATGTCGATGCCGACACGCTTGTTTTTGTAGGAAGCCCATACGGGCGCTTTAATGGCTTTCGGTGCCGCCCATCGTATCCAGCCTGTAAGTCCGCGGATACCCATTGTAAGAAAGTAGGAATTCTAAGAAGTTTAGAGTTTCGGTGTGTCAAAACGTCGGTTTGGGCGTAGAAGGGTCAATTTTTTCATCGTTTGAATCCCTCAAGCACATCTGGAACACTCATTCGTAAACTCATGTCTTTTGGAACAGTGTGCTTTGCTTGAGTGCGTAGACGGTCCAATTCTGGTGTCACTAATCCACACATAACATATTGTTTTTCTTGAGATGTTTTGCCATTACCAAAGACCCATAAAAATTCAAAATGGGGGGCTAAAGCCGCTTTCAACACATAATACGCAAATACACTTGTATTTTCTTCCCATTTATGCGTTGCTCTTGCTAAAAGTTGCGTTGCCTGAAAGTCCTGCCACTTACGTTGTCTTGCCCACAATCTACCATACCATGCACATGCTAACCATTCTGCATACAACTCCGTCCACGCTTCAAATAAATGCGGATTGAGTTTATCAGTCTTATTCATCTTCCAGCACGGTGCCGGTGACGGTCCAACTTTCCAGTCCCACTTCATTGCGTGAATCATTTCGTGAATCAGTACCCGCTCCCATTCCTCACTACGATAAATTACAATATTTGGCGTGCCAACAATCGTCCATCCGCCGTTCACCTGGGCTTTTGTCGGCCACTGATTCGCCTTGATATATCTTGGGTCGTCGCGAAACCATACATAAATATTAAATCCTGGTGCTGCGCCTAACCATGTAAGAATAGCATCCACCGTTCGTGCGACTTCGGTTGCCTTGCCTAAGACCGGTGTAATCAAATACAGCGTACTTCCCTGCCAAAGTTCATATTTGAGCCCTTGGGTTGCTGGGTTGTCTAACAATGAGAATATGGTCTGCTGCTCCCAGCCACTAGCTATCTGCCTTTTTGCTTCGTCGAACTCGCGCGGGCTTAGCGGCTGGGGCTGCCTTTGCGGTTTCAATGGGGGCTGCTGGACTGACTGGAGCAGCGCCAACGCCGACTCCGCTGGCGGATTCATTTTGTACTGGTGTGTCTTTTTTATGTATTGGTATTTGTATCGGTTTTGGAAGCGGCTTTGAATGGGTTCGCACCGTTTCGAACAGAAACAGTACTGCCGATTCGAGCGACAGTGGTGTGCGGTACGATGTATGCGGCTCGGCGGTTGTCAGGGACTTCATCGCCAGCCAGAACACGTGTGGCTCAAGAAGAGTATGTTGACGTTGAATCGCCGCCGCGCAACTATCAATAATCTCAGGACCCGTCTGACAGAAACTGAGGGCTTGATATACAATACTACGTAACCATTGGACTACCTTAAGATCGGGCTTTCGGGTTGTACGGGCGTTTTGGATAAGCAAGGCAATCATTTCATCGTAGAAATCCTGAATACGCCGCGGCCAGTTAGCGGGAACTTGTCCTGGTAAATATATCTGAATTTCATCGATGCGTTCCGGTCGCCCTTCACATTTATCGTACGCAATGTGTGTTGCGAATAGTGGGGGGACTTTAGACTGCCAATCTTGGAACGACATACGGGGCATACGATAGCGTACAAATGCGTCATCAAGAAGGGCTAATGGACCCGTCATTTCACGCGCCGTTATCCAAAGCATCCCTGCCGCTTCGGGTGGTAGGACAAACTGTTGAAGAATTGCCCGCACACGAATCGCTGCTGCAAGGGAAAGACTATGTGCGCGTCTCAGAATAACAAGTTTACGAGAGGAGGACCGTAGACTATTGAGTACATCACCACTCGAAAAGAAACTTGTCAAAAGATCGCCAATAATCTGCTTATCTTGCATCGATAAGTTCGGAATATCAATTTCAAAATGGTACGGACTCGTAAAGACGCGGGCTTCATAACTATCACCAATCGTAAATGTACGTGTTTCCATCGGATACGTAATCTTTCCTTTATTCTCCGTTTCAATCAACCTTCGTAATTCATTTGTTTTACCGGAGCCCGCAGGACCGATAAACATAAAAGGTATATCAAGCCGTTTCATCGTATTAAAGTTAATATGAAGCGATTTGTTTAGGCGGAATCTATTATCAATTGCCTGCCGCCAATGTATCCCGTAAATTACTGATAGTAATCGTGCTAATGCTTGCCGATATTAGCGCGCACGGTAAGATTACAATCATGACGATGCCAAGTATAAATTGAATCATCTGACCTGGATTATGGCTGAAATGGTATAATGCTAGAGCGTATGCAATAAGTGATGCTACAAAGCTAAACACCGTGACAATTGCTAAAAGTTTAGTATTTTGTGCGGAATCCTTCGGTAGAAGTGTACCATATGTTACACCCGCAATCACTGCTAACATACCACAGACACCTATTGATATTGCGAACGGCGCATTAAACGACATACTCTATTATATATCAAGTTTATCGGCGCCTGCCTCCAATCTTCCCTGCCGCTTTTACTGTATCCCCAAAAGCGGTTGCGAATGTATCCCATTTTACACCTGTGCCGGGCGGAGTTGATATAATAACCGCAATTCCACACAATATCAAAATAGATACAATTAAAGGTACAAAGAACCGCGTAAAAAAGACATCTTTAATGACGGGATCACCATGTCTGCGTCTTTTATTCGCAGACGACGCACTACACGATGCGGACGAGTCCATTTACAATGGTCTATCTTTTTCTAACCGTAATAATAAGGAGAATGTCTACTGGTGGCGACGCGGCACAAGTGAATGATAGACTTTCAGTCTTTCAGTGTAACCCTGCGTTACATCGCCGGGGCGGCGAGACGTGTTTACCAAGTACAGCAATTGAACGCCTAATACGTACGTGGAATAAGACGCATCCCCGGAATAAAATAATCATCCAAAAGACACGAAAAGTTGGAAAGTCTACCAATTCGTATTTATGGAATCAACTTCGTGAAAAGATGAAGTCCCATTACAAATGCGAAACCGAATTCTGTGCTATTAAGAAAATACCTGGATTATCTGACAATGAGAAACGAGACTTAAAAGGGTATTTCAAGCCTGAAAAGCCCAAAAAATGGGATAAGAAACCCACCGATTGGCTTGATAGTTACAATATCGAAGACGTTATGAAACAGTATGAAGCCGCCTACCCGTTTTTTGAATTTATTGGACCTGTCCCTATTGACTTTGACGCAAAAGACGAAAATGCGTGGGGAAAGTGTATCGTCAACGAATTATGCCGGCTCGATTTGAAAGAATCGGCTCGTAAGGGGAAAACAAAGATCGGCGTCATTTTCAATCTTGACCCCCACGATGAGCCGGGCTCGCACTGGGTCAGCGCCTTTATCGACCTTGAAAAGGGCAACGCATACTATTTCGATTCGTACGGTTATGAACCTCCCGATGAAATTTCGCGTCTTCTTAAGCGCTGTAAAGACCAAGGCTGTAAAAATATTTATTACAATGACATTCGTCATCAACGGAAAGGCTCCGAATGTGGTATGTATTCCTTATTTGTACTTATATGCCTGTTGAGCGGCAAAGACTTTGTAACTGTTTGTAAAAACGTGATAGACGATGACCGTATGAATCGGTTTCGTGACGTTATATTTGCCGAAGAGAAGCCACGAAAAGGGGCACTCGAAGAGGCAGTAAAAACACTTTGTATCTGACAAGTTTTGAGCGTTCTGTTCGGATTTTACGATATATGTTGATAGTTTAGAAAGATGTCCGGACGACCGAGCGGTCCGCAACAGAACTTGTTTCTAAACGGAGCAAATTACTCCAAAATCGTAGGATTTTTACGTACACGCTATGCGAAGAAGATGGGTGTTTCGGCGCTGCCCCAAAAGGTCGACGAAAAACTACAAAAGTATACTCAGCACTTTATGACAGAGGTTGTACGCGTCCAGGGACAGGATAAGCCGGCAAATACGCTCGCCACCGAAGTGATTCGTGAAACTGAAACATCTATGGATTCCTGGCTACGTAAGCAGCAAGCCGCCCAACCGCCCACCACGGTATCGGTTGGTACCTATCCCCGCGGTGAAGACGTAACACGACTCTTCCAGGATACTAGCACCCGTTACGATAATATGATGGCGGCGCGTGCGCCTATCCCTATCCCCCAGGTCGGTATTCCCCCCGATTTCCGTGCGCCCGATCTTGATGATGATGAGGACCCCGTAATACTGATGCAGCGCGCCCAGAAACAGCGTGAAGACCAAGCCCGTGCCCTTGGTATTCCTGTTGCCCCACCTGCACCTGCCTTTCCGAACAAAAAGGTTGAATCCGCGCAGGCGGGGGCGGGCTCTGTACTCCCACCCCGTATGGAGATTCAGGAGGACTCTCCGCCCTCTGCCACCCAGCCTATCCCTCCCCAAGCCGACCCGCCGCCGCCATTATTAGCCCCGCGCCCGCAAGACTACATCATCCCCCAGGAGGACGTTGTCAAGTACCGCGAAACCGAATACAATGTCTTCATTACAAGCTCTGACCGTAATTGGCTATCAAATAATACCGAAAACCGATACAATTTCTCTGTCATTTTCAATACCGGTAATACAACAAATGCACTTGGCTATAATAGCGCCGTCCAGCAGCGCTTCCGTAATATTCAGCGCATTGAATTCGTAAAGGCAATTGTTCCTATTGAGTCGCTGACCGCTCTTGTACGTGTGCCGAGCACCGGCACGTTTGATACCAGCCGTGTTGTCAATATCTTTTCCCTACCATTTGCGAGTGTTCGTATTGCCGAACTCAATAATAATAGCTTTTCAACAAACCCCGAAGAGGACAATAGCTTCGCCATTGTTCAGTATGACACAACCTGGTCCTCCGATTTATCCGTCCCTCAATCGTACGTAGTAAATACAACCGCTCCCGCATCGGCAAGTCAGAATTATGTGCCCGCCGACAAGACCGGCTACACCGGCTTTATTCCGAAGTTCCTGAAGACTCAGCGTATCTATTCACCTACTCCCCTTGCGACCCTCAACAAACTCTCAATTCGTATGGAACGCCATAATAGCGAACTCATCAGCAACGACCCCGATGTATTTTTCATTAACCGTATTCAACTGTCTGATTCTCTGAATTGCTTCGGCTCTACGAACGGTACAACGTCCGATCAGACCAATTATAATACTGTATCTGTTGCCGGCGCCGAAAATCCTTATATCTATATCACCACAACCAACTATTTCCTCTTCAGCGCTATCTGTGAGGGTGATATTATTAATATTCAGGGCTGCTCGGTGACCCCCGCAGGCATTGTTGCCGCTGCTACCACAACTGATTTTGCGAATTTTATTAACCAGGACGGTGGACACTACGTAGTTGCCACCGGTTATATCAATAACACAGGCGGCTCCAATATTTACCTAGGACGCAACAACGCCGGCTATTGTAATGTTATTATTATTCGTAGCCGCTTTGATAATCCCGCCACCACCGGTGGTACAACCCGTAATCTAGGTCCCTCTTACTTTGGCGGCGCTTACACGCAAGAGGAGAACCAAATTAGCGGTCCTACATCTGGACTCGCCTATTTACTCAACTTGCCAGCTACAACGCAAACAGGTTGTGCCCTTATTAACACAAGCCGCCAAACGAATTTTGTCCTCCGTATTATTACTCGCGATATGGATTCTACATCCAATATTCGTCCTGATAATGTATAAATCTCTTTCCCCGAACTCTACCGATATTATTTTGATATAATTCTGTAGAGGGATGCTGAGTACCGTAATAGTTTTACTGCTTGTGGTCACTTTTATAGTGACCTTTGTCGTACCCCTTGCGCGACGCCGTTCTAAGGAGGGCTTTACATCAGAGCGTGAATCTATGATTCAAGACGGACGTCGGCAATATAATGATCTAGGGGCTAGTCTAGATCCTATTTTACCGACCTTTGCCGTAGCGTCTTCCAACATTGATAATAATCCCAATCTTACAATATCACAGTACTTAACACAATTTAATTCTCTTACAGATAATGCGAATGCTGCCCTTACACAAGCCATAGGAAATGCCGATATTGTGCCTACAGCTGAGTCTCCAACAAATTTAGGAGTCTCTGGTACTGCCGTCAAAGCTCAATTGCCCCCACCTAATGACCTTCTTATTAAGGCGCGCCAATGTGAAGCTAAGTTAAAAGGACGCAATAGCTGCTCGAAACTGAATAATTCTACCTATTCCGATTGTGGTATATGTATTGACAGTGGTACACAATTTGATGGAATGAATGCTAAAAAATTTATAGGTGGTTTACTCTCTCTTAAAAGGGATCGTAGTGATGCTATAGATGCGGCAAGCGGCGGAGTAGCCGTACATCAGCCAACACTTGGTCAATGTCCTCCAGGTAAGTTCTATGTCGATGCTGCCTCCTGCCAAAAGGCGGTAAATCAATTAAATTGTAAAGAAATCGGCGAATCCGGCGGTTTTCAGGGTGGTCGAACAAAAGAGGGTCTACAAATGCCCGCTGTAACGTGCGCCCAAGCCCCCGTTGCAAACGAGTTTCTCTATCAACCAGCCGGTCTAAACTACGATGTAAATCTACGATTTCTAGCTCCTTTCGGTACAGGTCTAAATCTAGCAATTGTTACCCATGTGCCTTCAAATCGTACATTCAAAGCCTCAGGTAGAGGAGGACAAGAATTTACACTCTTAATACGTGGAGTACAAGAGCAGGACCAAGTAAATATTATGGTGGCACAAGAAGTGCCTCATCGTCCAAACGGTAAGCCTGAGGTCTTTCAAGCTATTATTCCTAACCCCGATAATACTATTTATAAGATTCCTAAGGACGCCGCCTCCGATATGTGTCAACGTTTAGGCGCACAGCTTGCTACAAATAGCCAGGTTGCTACCGCACTTAAAAGTGGATTACAGTCACGATATTGCGGTAATGTTGCAGATAAGGATCAGAGTGTATACGCCATACAATCAGGTATACCCCCCTTTACACCTCTTGGCGGTCTCGATCAAACTGGATTCTGTGACACAAAAATGGAAGCCCAGGGTGTCGGTATATGGTGTAATGGATTCAAGCCTGCAAAATCTATTAATACAACTATTATTAATACATTGATAAACGATTTCTTCCAATCATTTGGTACAGCCGCCCAGCCGGCACAAGGTGATAGTATATATAGCAAATACTCTAGCCCCGATAGCAATGACCCGCCTGGAATATCACAGCGGGCTATTCTTATACAGTGGGAAATGGTTGGCTCGAAAAATCGTATTGTAGCCTTCCAACCTACAATTACCCAAGTGAACGGTACATCTATTAAAGCAAGCTCTAGTATCATTCGCACATTTGGACCATTTTCTAGGAGTTCGACAATTCGTGGACCGGCTTGGAACTCAAAATCAACAATGCAAAAGAATCAATTCTGGTTTTGGAGTAATGTGTCTAAATCAACCACTGCTACATTCTCGGCAATTATTCCCGCATATCTCACCAACCCCTATTACTCCGATGATGCCAAACGTGTAACTATGGGACCCCTTATCACGAATCCCGCTTCCGCTGAATTACTTAAGACTTCACCGTGTTTCGCGGATAATCAAAATCCAGGTGCATACAGCCTATCTTGCTTACTTGACTTGTTCCGTGGTGCTGGTGGCGATCCTACAAAGGGCACGCTTGCGAAACAAGGCGGTGGTCTAATACAATTAAATAAGTTCGGTGATATATCAGCAATCAGCTCTTATCTTGATGACCTTTATATTACAGCCACGACCGGCAAAGATGGTAATGGTAATGTTATTAGTATGGATATGAATACGCGTATCGCAGCGATGAATGATGCGGCAATGAAGCTTTTTGGATTTAATATTACAAGTCCTTGTGAAGAATTGGTTGACAACGCGGATGGCTCAATTGGTCTTGTACCGAAGCCTATGACTAATATTACAGCAGATTGTCTACAATATCTATGGCTCAATAATGGCTCCGACGAAGATCGTTCACCAGGTGTAGCGGCAAAGGGTAAAATCTACACTGGTACATATACAAGCATCGCCGACCGGTTCAGCGGTCTTCGTAATAACGAAGGCACCGCTGCGAAGCGCAATCAATATCCATTCCAAGCGTGCCAAATAACTGGTTCTATGGCTCCCATTAAGAATGGACAGCCCGACCAGAAGGTCATTAGCCAACTTACTAGCATGGGTAGCTTACAAGCCATACAAGATTATTTTAACGGAATACAAAAAGCGGCAAACTACGGTACCGACCAAACGGCTCAGGCAACTGCTATGCAACAGTGCTACGGTATCAAACAGTCACCAAATAATGTATAGAGTCAATAATATAATACGAATAAAGTAATATTATTTCAAATAATAATACTTTATTTTATATACTTGTATAATTAAATTAGTAAAATATCGTAGAGGGGGGCATCAGATGATTATCTGGTTTGTCGTAATTGCTATAATTCTTGTAGCATTAACTCTTTTGATTATGTTTAGAACATCAAAAGTAAGCAATATTGAGAACTTTCAGAACACTTCCGGTAAGAAACCGGCTCCAGCAAAATTTAGTGACTTCCTATCATCGATTGGAGGAAACAAAAGTCCTACAACCTTACTCTCCGCAACAGTTCCCTTTGTTGAATACGAACAAGATTACTATGACAATATTGCCGGCAAAGAGGTATTAACGAGCGATGTTATTCCTAATTTTAAGAATATTCTTTCGTCGCTTGTCAATCAACCGGATGTTTATCTAAATAATTCTGACGGTCCAGTCATTAAGAATCTTGTATCAGATAATAACGGTCAATTTACAGATGCTGATATTAAATGGTGTAAATCAGCAAAGATGCCTACCTATTTACCTCCACACTTGAAAGGTGCTGCTGTAGGCTGTGGATGGTATTATGTACCCGACCCAAATCTTACATCGAGCGGTGCGCTCGGTCAAATTGACGGTCCTATATTTCCTAATGGTCCTAACAATGATGGAGTCAATGGAATCCCCAATTACGGTAGCGGTCAGTGGATATGGAATCTAGCCCTTGCTCAACAACTTGAAGATATTAAAAACTGTAAACGTATTACATCATGTATTGCAATAGATGCTCCGTCTGTGAACGGCATCTGTGGATTCTGTCCTACCTCCGGCTATGCGATTCCTACCCATAGCGATGGTTCCGAAAAATACCCCAATTCAATGACAGTTGAGAATGTTACAGCGCCTGCCGCTACATGTGATACAACTCCTATTATAAATTCGGCAGCCTGTCCTGTACCTCCTACACCTTTAGTTACATCTGATGGCATCGATTGCGGTACCTACGGTTACCCATCCGCAGATTATGGCATTCGTTTATATACACAAGATGAATGTACCAATGATTTGGGTGGAAGTTGGGTATCTAACGGCGAATGTTTACTACAGAGTGGCGGTAGTTATAGTTCTATGTGCGCTGGTCTTAATAGTGTAAAACCTACATCTGCTATACCGTCAATATGTAAGCCTGATAGCAGCGGTAAACTGAGCGCCGCTTGTCTCATTTCACTTGCAAAAAGCATCGGTTTAACCCAAGACGGTACTATTATCCAGATGCTCCAAACAGCCGGTCCTCCTGGATCGATCGACCAAATTGCCATGCAGATTCTGAAGGGGCAAAATATCAATATAAGCCCTATGCTTTACCAAGGCGGTGTTATAAGCGTCGGTGATGCGATAGTAGGCTATGACACTATCTATAACCAGATAAAAAGCGGAAAGAATCCTATCGTCCAACAGGCGGCTATGCGGCTCTGTATTGGCACAACCAACTTTGACTTTTGTGACGTTCCTAATAATACACCTGGTCCTTTTATTGAGTTATGTCTACAGGAGCAATGGCGTATTGCCGGTTGCCAGCCTGCCGGCAGCGGATTCCCCAAAGGCGCCGCGGCAGACACATTAAATCAACTCACATGGGGTGAGGCGAAGACTGCCATACAGGATAAATATAAGGCAATGACAGCAGCCGACGCAGAGAAGCAAGATGAGGCTATTAAGGTCTGCCTTGGTATTCATACTACACGCCCACCGCCACCTCCACCCCTCTTTAAAAGCTCTGGACCCCTCAAGGATATCGGTTACCCAGGTGGTGGTATTGGATTGGGAGGAGACCAGAAAACGTACACAGACATTATATTTACATTTGGACCCCAAGAGTGGCTAGCACCGCCAGATGGTTCAATGAAAACTTTTATTGATTATGTTAATGCAAATCTCAAAACCCGCCCTATTACTGCTACAGTCATCACAAATAAGGGTGATAAATTTACCGGACAAGTTGTAGGTCCAATTGGCTATCCTCCTTTTAACGGACCCTGGGGCGGAAGTTTTAGAATCCAAAAACCAGGACCCGTAAATCCTATTGGAGAATATTATGTCAAACAGAATGGAGGCAGAAATCTTCCGCAGTTTTCGGCGTGGGATACTGCCACAAGTGCTACACTCATCCTCAATTACATAGGTTCTACGCCAAAGACCCTACCTCCGCCGCCGCCTCCTCTCTATAAAACTGCTGAAGTGGATCTTAAGGATATTGGTTACCCAGGTGATGGTATTGGATTAATGGGAGATCAGAAAACACAAACAGTAATTATATTTAGAGCTGGACCCGCACAGTGGCAGGCACCCCCAAATGGTAATATGAAGACGTTTATTGATGAAATTAATAGAAATATAAAAACGAAGCCTGTCACCGTCACAGTAACTACAAATAATGGTAATACTTTTACCGGTCAAGTTACAGAAAACATGGGATATCCACTCTGGAATGCTACTTGGGGCGGTAGTATGGTAGTCCGAAAAGCAGGACCTGTAAAACCTATTGGAAATTATTATGTCAAACAGAATGGAGGTAAAAATACTCCAGAATTTGCGGGGTGGGATACTGCTACAAAAGCTACACTCACCCTTAACTATTCTTAAACTTTTAAATTTTTCTATATACGTCTGGATTCCAGACAATTATAGAACTATAGAAAAACGTGTAACATACACGCACCCCAGCGTGGCGTTGTGAACTGCGCAACTTCCAGGTGGGTTGCCTGGCGGCGCGGCGGCTTATATCCCTTAATATTTTCCGCTTTGACGGCGAATAAAAAGGCGGCAACCACTTCATACATATTATCGTAATCGGGCTCTGCCGGTGTTATATACATCAACGTCCGTTGCTGTTTCTCGGTTACATACTTATCAAGGGCAATCGAATAGACCGCTAAATTCATTGCCTTCGGAATCGGTCCATCGCTATCTAATTGATACGGGGCTGTATCGGTTTGGAAAATTTCATTGATATCATTATCCCGTTTTGCCAACAGTTCATTTAATTTTATATTGAGTTCATTATTATTGCCGCTAGATTCCTTCACGTACCCCGATCCTTTCGCTTTTAGTCGTATAGCGCACGACATCCTTCCTACCTACTTGGGTATAAAATTTGAAGTCTAAAGTTATCCGCATACCTAATTAACAATGACACACGGAGGGAAACAACTTGTGTGTATTGATATTGTAGCAGGAAGAACATTGTATAGCCGTACCATATATACAGACTATATACCTACACCCGAAGACCTAAATTTCTATTATAAAGAACTATGCTGTCTGAACGATGCGGTTATTACGTCGACTGTCATTGACGTTCCGCCCGATTTTAATCAGGCTCTTGTTGCCTTTAGCGAGGCGATTCCTACACGATTTCCAAATTACGATATTACCGCCTCCTTTGAAGATGTGGATAAAATAACCAAATACCACGACTATATCAAACAATTGAGTGATATGGAAAAGTCACGCGCTCTACTTCAGGTCCATATCCAAACCGCGGCAACTCTTCCTGGCGGAGTTCCTATTGCTGAATCTTCTTCTATTAAAAAACGACCGGTTCTCAAGCGACACGCCTGGGTCAAAGAAATTCTAGCATCCCTTGAAAGCGAAGAAGTCGTAAATGATGAATTGACTGTAGTTGAATTGGATGACCTTATTCCGCATGCCTGGATTCTTACACCTGTCTTAGGAAGTGTACGTGGAGAAAAAGGGAGTCGTATATTAGTTGACCCTATCAAAGGAAAACATTGGGAATGCCTTCTTGGAAGTAGTCTGTTTCCTGATTTTGTCGTAAGTCGCCGAATTTCGACGCAAAACTGGCTGTTCCAACACGAAAGCGCCGATGCGCTTTTGAAGGCAACCCTCAACTTCTACATCGCATCCCAAGATACACGTATTATAGGCGGTCTCAGTGGTTGGATTCCTGTTGCTGAAAAAGAGTTTGCTCTACTTATGAATACGTTCAAAAAGATTAAAGTGAATGAGCGGGTATTATTATCATCATCCGACCCGTCGCATGTCTATAATATCCTCAATTCCATTGAACTACGTTGTCTGGCGTCTAAGACCACCCATGCCGATATTCACCCGCTATCCTTTCACATCTTTCAGAAATATTTCAACTATGTTGCCAAGGCATTGAATATACCCCCTGAAAAATACCAACATATTGAGGGGGTCGGGCTTATACTGCGCCGATGGGAACGAAGTGAACTTGGCTTTCGCGGTGATGTTGACCCTATTGTACCCGCCTGGTCCAAAATGTGGGGGCTTATTATGGCAGGGGCACCAAGTATTGAACGTGTCGCCCTTTTCCTCGCAACACTCGATGCCTGGAATCCTATGGATGGAACATTACTCACAAAAGAGCAATGTGAAACAATAGTGGAGCAGTGGATTCCTATCTTTATTGGAACAGAAACCGTGCGCGAAGAGGGCAAATTCGAGATTGCCCTTGTTCTCTATGAAGAGACACGTCGCTGGTGTTTACAATATTTACCCGCCGCACTCTTTGACAAAATTCTAAAATCCGATAAAATGATTCGTAATTGCTATGTAAAAGCCGGATTTAATATTGGAAAACCGTATAAACTACAAACGGTTACGGGTCTACGTCTTCGTAATCCGTCGAAAAAGACGGTGTACGAAGGAAAGGTGGTTGACAAAGCGCCTGATATTCCAGAGCCGCAAATGTATAAACCGCACCCCTATGTACCCAAAAAAGCCGTGGCAACGACTGCTATGGGAAAATTCCGCGGACGTCCGCCGAATCCAGGGTCGATTGCCGACGGTGCGCGCAGTGGACTTATTGTAAATTTAATGAATCGCTGTCCAGAAGAGGCGTCGTCCTCAGGCTCAAGTCTGAATGAACCCCCATCAGATGATAACACGAATGAACTTGTTATGAATTTAGGGACTATATGAAGGGTCAATTGTCTTATAATCGGTCAGCAATTGATTGTGACTTGTCTGGGCGGTTGAAAATGTGACTCCTAAATCATTCGATATATTTGTAAGGAGCATATTTGCGGCTTTTAGAACCTCTAAATGGTCTTTCTGCGTCTTGTCTAATTGCGCGTCGGTGTAAGGTACAGGAAACTTATAATTTGGATTTTGATATCCTTCCACAATTGCCGCTCTGTTTTTATTTATAAATTCCGACCCAAATTGGGCGGTTAAGGGTACCTTTTTCAACTTTGCCACTAGGAATAAATAATCTTTACCATTTGCAATTGCTTGTACTTTTGCCTGCCAGTTTAATAATTCTACTTTTACCAAACCTATCTGTTTATCCTCATACGCGTGTTTCTTCAGCATGGCTCCTGATAAATCGGTCGATACAGTCGCAACTGTGGTTTGTTTGCCAAATGTATATCCGCTCATATCTGTTAATTTTGCGCCGCTCATATCCGCGCCGCTCATATCCGCACTTCTCATGACCGCGCCACTCATATCGGCACCACTCATATCCGATCCGCTTATATCTGAACGTCCAACAAAACATTCCAGCATCTGACCCTTTGTGCCATCTTTGCTCCTATTTTTTGATAAAAACTGGTTTTCTTCCATATTAAATCGTTTAGTCCGTGTTTGTGTTTTATACGAATCCTTCTTTTTATCATCGGTATCTAAGGGTTTCTTTATATATTTCGCTTCAATCATTTTTACAATATAGCACGTATCATCCGTTATATCAATTGCTTTACCAAGTACATCATTGATTCCATCTGGCAAGGTTTTATAAATAGTTAGCATAGATGTCATTGCATTGAGTAAAAATGTATTTATTTCTGTAATTTTATCATCCGTTAATTTATTTGTGTTACCAGATGCGGCGGCTTTCATATTACTGATTGCCTGTGCTCGTTGCGCCGAACTCACCTGTGGAGGCGGAGTCGATGTATCGTCAAACCCCTCTAGAAGTGTTCTATGCATAAGAAATATGGATAGAACAAGGAGTCCTAGTACGGCAACCAGAACCCACGGAATTATATATCCGAAACGTTCTAGCATTTCTTACTCGGGGTTACGATTTTAATGATTGTGCTTGGGTTTTTGTATACGTAGATTGATTCGCAACACCGTCAATCTGTTTCATATACGCAATATATGTGTTATTTGTATTATTCATGCGTGTATAGGCGGCAACTGCGGTTTGATATACATTGCCTAGTTTTGTCGAAAACTTATTGAGAACATCCTGTCCTGCCGAAAGGACTTTATAGTATTCTATTTGCTCAGGTGACAACGATGTTGTAGGAAACGGTACAGGGAAACTAAATAGATTATTTGTATATGCGGCATCCTGGAAGTTTTCGAGTTGCGATCCATATTGAAGATTACATGCTACATTAGCTTTATCCAAATCTTTCTGCTGGTCTTCTTCACTTTCTGAATTAAATCCTGATATATTCTTTGTATAATCTGCCTTACATTTTTCAATCTCACCCCGTACCTGGGTATTATTAATATACATATTTAGATAATTGGCAGTGCCTTCAATTGCTCCACAATCTGCTAACCATTCGACAACAACTGGACTATCTAACACGTTGGAAAAGAGTTTAATCTTTCCCTGAAGAGTCTGTGATAAAGTCTCTAAGGTGGCAGGGGCTATTGGACTAAGGTCGTCGAATCCTTCAAGGGTTGGTTGTGTTACTACCTTCGTACAATCAAGAATGCCTTTATTATGATGGCGATACAAATAGAGTTCTATTTGATTTTTCCACGTAGCCTCGCCGGTTTTCGCACGAGTCTTTTGTAATAACTGTTGTTGCGCTTTTGGTAATTGGTACTCCGATTGGTCGGCAACTTCTGCCGCCTTTGTCTTTATAAACTTATCATGTACGTCATTATAAATCGAACACGTTTGCGCTTTCATAGTTCCCGTATTTGCAATTGTATTGTCTAGATTTTGCATATTACTGTTTATTGTAGCATCCATTGTTGTCATCGATTTATAAATATGACTGTTGATGGGGTCGACATCCTCAAAACGCTCATAGGCATTGAGTGGTCCCATACAGCACGATTGATTTTTTATAATGCTAACAATAAATGATATAACCGACACGGCAATCCATAGAAAAATTCCATAGGATATTATATCGTTTAAAATTTCAAACTTTGCCATCGCGGAAGGCACCCCTAATTATAAAACATATTATCCAGTAGTAGGTTTTATCATGTATTCTAAGTATACATGTGGACGTTATGTACCGTCCTCGACATATATTGCGGGAACACAATATTGTCCTGCTCCTACTGTACCGGGTACATTGTCGTATAAAAATCTATCAGAATCCGCTCGCATGCAAGAGCAAATACCGTCAACTATGTATATTAGCAACGCGCCCGTACCCGTTCAGCGAGGGGATAGTAACACTGTACCGTATGTGAATGTTATCCCCACGCCCGCGTCCGCTACAACTGCTAGTATTCAAAATGCTGTACTCTTTGCCGCCAATAATCCGTATAACCCGGCTACGCGTTTCTCTCAATATCGTTTTTCAAATACTGTCATACCTCCGCCTCCACCGTGTCCGGTTGCCGTTCCCAATCCAGGGTATCTCTCGCCTTGTGTACCCCCCTCTGTATTTCGGGGGTCTGTAGAAAATGTTGGACCTACCTAGAAACATGCCTACCACAGACTTTTCTGCGAGCCTAACAACCGCTCGCCGTCGTAATCTCGCAAACTACGGATGGCGCCTCAACGACAAGTATTCGTACAACCCTGTAACGCTCAACCCAGAGCAGGCGCCGTCCCACGGTGCGCGCGGCACAGGTCCTTCGTCTGAAGTACCCCTATCCGCCAAGTTAGGCGCGATGCTTGCCGGTCAGCCGAACGTTAATGTCAATCCTGGCACTATCAACACAACCACTTGCTCTTCATCTGGAAATTGCTCGTCCACCGTTACTCTACAGGGTTTTGTACGTAACTCTCCGGCAAATGCGCGTTCGATTGGCGGCTCGGATAATTCTTAAATCGTTGATAGTTGATAGCGTGTAACTTTGTTACAACATATCAAAAACGGCTAACAAGGCGGGTAGCTGGGGTCGGGTGTAACGACGAACGGCACATATAAAAAAGTGTAAACGCCGTTGCCGCCTGTATACCTGCTGCTAAGAGCGAGGCAACAATAAGGGGTCCAGGCATCTTCTTATACAGAGTCAATCCTACTACGCCTGTAACTAAGCTCATAACACCTAACGCAGCGAAAAAATAGCACCAGTTATACGCCCAGGTGGGTCTCGATTCCATATTTATTTAGGTGTTTGATTTTTTATTTTTTAAGTTTGTGATTTTGGTTTTGATTGTTTGTTTGTATATTTAAGCGCGGGCTACAGCCTTCTTGACGACCTTCTTCGGCGCAGGAGCCGGCGCAGGTACAGGCTCAACCACCTCCTCCTCCTCTTCCTCCTCCACCTCATCATCGGCAACAAAGGACGCCGCGGCAGGAGCGGGCGCGGAGGCAGGCGCCGCCTCATCGTCATCACCGTCATCTACAAACGCAGGGGCAGACGACGAGGTTTCAGCACCCTGGTCGACACGCGCCTGGGTTAGCTTCCAGCTGATGCCGAACTTGCCACCCGCAACCCAGATGCTCGTCGCATCCAGAATACAAGTGACCTCAGCACCGCGGCGGAGAACCTCCATCGGGCTCATACCCTCAATCTTACGGTTCTGGTCGTCGTACAGCGCCGCATCGAAGATGCCATTCGTGTTGTTCTTCTTGAGCGCAACTGACTGGACGGGAGGGCGGTCGTTGCCCTGCTTGTCCTTGCTAATGCGAATGCTCTTCGTGTAAAGCGCGCTCACCGTGTCGCGGATGACACCACGGAGACCCAGCCAGTTTGCCGAGTTCTTGACACCCTGGTCAATGACATAGTCGTCAATCGCCCGGAGCATATCGTAGTACGCAGCGACCTTCGCGCTCGTCGTACGGTTCTTGAAGTCAAGGTTCATCTTGTACTTGCCGTTGCCCTGGAAGTCGCCAGAGTCAAACGGAATCGGCATACGGGGCGCCTGGACGCGGAGCTTGCCGCCATTGTAGCTTAGGTAGACAATCGCCGCGGGCGAGTTATCAAGCTGCTTCTTGGTCGGCTCGACCTTGAGGTTGGATAGGGAAAAGGTAGTAGCAGTTACGACGGACATTTGCTTTGCGAGTTGTTCTTACTTTTGGTTCAGCGAGTAATAACAAGAGGGGAATGACAATCGCAAAAGAAGAAAAACACGCCGTCAATTTTTATCCGCCCTGCCGAGAAAAATCCTAGCACTTACTCTACTGTATCGTGTGGCGGTGGCAATAATAGCGGCGGCATAGCTTGTGGTAGTGTTAAATTGAAAATATCATTTAACCAACCGCCAAGTCCAAAGAACTGTAGTTGTGGTGGCGCTGGCGCAATATCTATATCGTCCGGTGCTACAACACTTTCATATAACCAAGGATATGCCTGTCGGGCTGGATTGCTAACAAGAGTCAGTGTACTTATAATATACATTGCCCCTAGAATCCTATCATTCCTATCTTCTGCCGACGTAATCATAGTACGAATAACATTCATATTTGACTTTTGTATACGCTCTAAGGGGAACGCTCCTATGACAAACGGGGAGTGCTTGAAGAGTCCAGTTAAATAATTTGGCACAATTTGCCGTTTTTGGTCCGGCGATAGATTTGCCCGATACGTCCATATCGCATAAAGTTGCCGGTAGAATTTTTGATGCTCTGCCAGAGTTAGATTGAGGAACCATTCGGGTGACGAATAATAATTGAGCTCATCTATAATTTGAAATAGGTCGACGATTTTCATCCGATACTGTTGTATCGGTGTAGACGGCTCTAGTTTCGCCCATTCCGTTAGTTCGCCGTGCGCTTTTCGTTTTTTAACAAGCTCCTGGACTTTTGCTATTACATCTAATGGTAGTTTATCGCGATTGAACGGATTTTCTACATTTGTAGAATCCTCCGAATTGACAATAAGAGTTGCAATAGACCGTAAATCAAACCCGTAAATATGCTGTTTGACATCCTTATACGAAAAGAATAGAGCGCCGCTAATATCAGCAATCGGGTCCGTTGAGAAGAAATCAGCATCATTCACGCATAGTGACCGAATGTAGTAGGCGGGACCCCGCACCCTTACATTATGCCGCCCTATAGACTCTTTGAACCACTGTTGTATTTTTGCTGCTGACGTGCCTGTAGCAACATTTGATACTACGCGTTTTTCAATCCGTCGTACCCTTCCTGGAGTTGGCGCTGTTTGTACCCAGGGATTTGGATGTTTATGATGGATACCGCAATAATCACCATGTGTTGCTATGTTCGGACAACGGGCTCGTGGGTTCCGCTTTGATTTTATATTTTTACACTTTGAGTAAGAATTTTCCATCTCTCTAACGGTTTAAAAGATTTTTTTCCGCACTTTTTTTGCCGTTTTTCTCGCCTCCGGCGAACAAAATTGATTGATATGAAAATTTGTAACTGTAGTAAGCATTCCCCCGCGTTTGATTGAGTAAAAAAACTCCTCGGTCACACATATAACAACAATGAGCTCTGCCACCCCCGCCAAGCGCACTACTGCCGCCAAGAAGACTGTCGCCGCCGCCACGACCCCCGCTGCCCCCGCCAAGGTTGTCGCCCCCGTTGCGGCGCCTGCCCCCGTTGCCGTTGCGGCGCCCGCTGCCGCCGTTGCCGCCGCCCCCGCCGAGGAGGTCAACGTCGTCAAGGACTTCAACTCCCTTGTAGAGAAGGTCAACTCCCTCCGCACGGTGCTCGGCGCCGTCCTGTCGGACATGAAGAAGCTCGAGAAGCAGATCCCCCGCGAGCTCAAGAAGGCGTCCAAGGGTCGCCGCCGCCGCGCTGCCGCCGTGACGGAGGGCGGTGAGCCGGTCGTCAAGAAGGAGTCGGTCTTCACGAAGCCGACGCCCATCTCGGACGCGCTCTGCACGTTCCTCGGTGTCGCGAAGGGCTCCCTGCTCTCCCGCTCGGAGGTCACGACGAATGTCTGCGGCTACGCCAAGTCCCACCAACTGATGGACAAGCAGGTCATCAAGGCGGATGCGCCTCTGCGCAAGCTGCTGGCGCTGACGGAGAAGGATGAGCTCAAGATCCTCAACCTCCAGCGCTACCTGAAGCCCCACTACCTGAAGCCGGCGGTGCCCGCGGTCGCCGTCACGAAGGCGTAAATGTCTGCTGAGCTGTTCCCTAAGGGCTTATAGTTCAGTGGTAGAATACAACATTTGCATTGTTGTGACCCATGTTCGATTCTTGGTAAGTCCAACTTCTTCCTTCCTAAGTCTTTCCGCTAAAAACTCAAAAAAACCATAAAAATATGGAAAACCAAAAAAACCCCTATAAAAATACGAAAAACTCAAAAAAACCTATAATACCAACGCCTCGCGATAGCTCAGTTGGTAGAGCGGAGGACTGTAGTTTTTAAGAAAACTCTAAAAATCGTCTTCCTCAAGTCACTTGTTCGATCCAGGTTCGCGAGATACCATATATCTATTTTGGTCCCTTAGCTCAGTTAGTAGAGCATATGGCTGTTATTGCTATAACATTTTACCGTAAGGTCGCAGGGGCAGGACCTGCAGGGACCGCATCTCTTTCTAAGAGATTGGTGGACACACTCTCTTTAATTTTTTAGCCTATAGCATAGTCTAAAAAATGATAAACTCTGTTATAAACCATTACTGCGACGACTCTGTCGATGAGCTTGTACGGGTGCCATTTGTACGAGGAGAACGACGGACTGCGCTCTTCGTAGATTTTGCGGCGGTGCTTGTGCGGAAGTCCGCCGACGTTGGCGGAACGTAGTCCGAATCGTACTCCGCCTCCCCCTCATACGGAAGATCGTAGTCGGCGTAGTTGACAGTCTTATTGCGCGTAGATCGAACAGGGCGCGGCATGATGGTGGGTTATGCTTAGAATATAAGTCTGGCATACCCCGTCAATTTTGTGCCACTATAATAGAAATGGCTTACCGTCCAATGATACCAGGTGAGTGCGGTTCTTGCTACTTAGAAGACGCCGCACGCTTTGCTGCTACACCTAAAGCTCTCAAGCCAAAAGTACTTGCTGAATTACGTGCAAAAAATGCTAAAACCGCTGCCAACATTAATGCATATGAAAAAATGATAGTAGCAGAAGAAGCAGCTCGGTTACAGAAGCTAGAAGCGGCACGGTTAAAGATGCTCGCAAATCTTAAAACACACGAAGAGACTATGCGCGCCCCTTCACGTGCAGTACCCCCAAATTACTTAAATGTCCCTTTTGCTAGCCAAAACCTGACAAATGCTTTAAAAGATTTATCACGCCGCAATCGTCGTTCGGCACGTAAGACAAAGAAAAACACCCGTCGCAGGTAAGATGGCTAATGCGACTGCGAATAAAGACCTTGTCGAAGCTGTCCGGCATTACGTTCATTTCGATAATCTTGCCGAAGCTCTCAACAAACAAGTCACGAACGCACGTGCTATGCGAGGGCAATACGAAACCAAAATACTTACAAATCTCGAAGATGCCGGTATGAAAAATGCTATCCTACAGATTAACGGGGCAACTTTACAACGGGCTACGCGCTCACAATCCAACCCACTCTCCTGGGGTTTCCTAGAAGAACAACTTCACGCCTACTACGCTATGCATACTGTTCGCCCTGGCGGCGATGAGACTAAGGCTATCTTAGATTTCCTACAAAATCATAGAGGGTCTCGGACGACAGACTATCTCAAGAAAACCTTTTTAGGTGCGGATGCCGGTTCTAAAAAACCTCCGACCTAATTCTAGAACTAACTTTTGAGGACCTAGTGTTTCGGGCGAAGGAATGAATACATTTTTATTAGATAAACTACAACGAAAACTACAATATAATAAAATTACACAATGGTTTCACGGACTTGTTGAGGGTCATGAGACGGAGGGAACGCCAGCAGAAACAATTATGGAAATGAATGACGTATTTATTGATTTGATAAAGAAAAAACGGCTAAACCTAGAAGTATCTGAAAAGATATTTCGTCGCAGTATGTGTAACGCATTGTGTACTATGAAATACTATAAAGATGTAAATATTTATAGAACTCGTTTCCCTGAAAATTATCCTGCCGAATGGACGGCAGATATGGAAGCGATGTGGCAAGAATGGATTGATGTCATCTGTTTTAAGAACTGGTCTGCCTTCTGGGCGCGTATTCCTGTACGTACGTGGGAGCAAGACTTGCCGGGTTGGCGTACCGGTATAGAATCTATACTTATGTCATACGTACAACGTGAAATTAACGCGTTGATCGTGGCAGAAGTAATTGTTGAAGATGATCGTGGTGACTATGTTGATAGCAATCAGTATGATTATACAGAAGATCGGTTGGATTAGTAGACATTGAAAACAATATGTATTCGCAGAGTGAATCGTTATTGTTTATACTTAAGAGGACCACGAGTTCTTATTGAACGGTAAGACTGTTGTATCCTCTAATTCATCGCGGAACTTCTGGACCTTCTTCTCGAACTCCAGTTCCTCTGTGGTTGGCGGTAGAGCAACATCACTATTATTGAGTTCATCCATAGCATTTTTCGCGGGGCGGACTCCAAAGCAGTTTACGCCAAACAGTAGCTCGGGATTGTCAAAGTAACCACCATTGATACCTGGGCGTCCGCACGCATTATGGTATTGCGGGTGTCCCTTCTGTAACTTCTCATAGGTCTCCTTCTGGGTAGGATAAACCGCCATCTGTCCCTTCACCCAGCCATAATTACACCAATCGGCGCCCTGATCGTAGGCATCCTTCACCTGGTCGTAAGTAGCAACCTCGCTATCTAAGGCAGCGCATACTGCCGCCGCATCGTGATACGTATAAATATTACGGCTTACGTTAAAGACCTGCTTACCACCCGTGCTAAAATTCGGGTGCGGCATTACACCCGATAAGAACGTGCCAGGCTGTCCTGATTGCGCTCCAGGCATACCGGACGGGCGATCCCCTGGGTTCGGTAAATCAGGGCGAGGAGGAGAGGCATCTACCGGCTTTAGAGTTGCTACAAGATCTCCAGGAGCATCCATGTTATTTGAATCACCAAACTCGGCACTGACTGTCTGGCGTCCCTGAATAATATTGTTAATATTCTTAAATCCTATATGAATATAATAACCGATTTTCTTATAATAGACATAGCATACAACGGCTACAAGAACTACAATAAGCGCAAGAATCCATACATTTGAAAAAGCGTTTGTCACCGACGATAACATATTGGGCTTCGGCGCATTAAATCCTGGTAAAGTGGGTGTCGCCGATTTGAGCGAATTAAAGTTCATATTACCTCTACTTAGTTATTTTATTTACGCTTCTTCAGCGGACTGCTGCCGTTTTAGTTCGTTCGTTCTTAATACTTGGATATGATGTCTCATATCTTCATTCATAGTCTCTATACGATTCTTACGTGTTAAGAATGCGATGTACGTATCGCAATTCATCGCGGTTTCACCGGGCACATTCTGAATGACATTGTCGTCATATTCATACCACTGCTCCTCCTGTTTTGCGTACATTCTATAGTGTCCCCCACGAAACGACCCCTGCTGTTCGATAAGCGCGGTCGTTGTGTAAACAGGAGGTATGTATAGTTTATTGAATGGGTCACCCTTGAACGCCATCCACGGACGAAAGTCGAAATGTTTGATATCCCAGGTTACCTTACCCGCAATCTTTTGCATTGTATTTGTAAATCGCTTGAAATTTAGAATAATCACATCTGGTAGTCGAGAAATACGATTACGTATTGTCGCCTTTCCTTTTGTTTTACATACATCGCATTGATAGTCCTCCAAACATTCATCGGCAAAGGCAAGGTTAAGGCAATCCGTAATTGTGGCGTCAGTTGTTGTACGATTTGGCATATCTCCGCCGGGTAGGGGAACTTTTAGCATTAGCCACGGCTCATACCGTTTTGATACTGCCTTACACGATTCACAAATGACCTCCGTCTGTGTCTGACCGTTATAATTTTCAATAATCGGTGAATATTCCTTCGAAAAGAAAGTACCCCATGCCTCAATCGCTTTTATATAATCATTCTCCTCTGGATTTGTTGAATTTCCATTAATTTTCATAACAACAGTCTTATACATTGCGTCGTGAAGTGCCATGAGAATATACTGAATCGTTTCTGCAGCATCACTTTGCTGTCCGTAACGATGCCAATCATCGCCCGAATCGTGAATTGTGCGTAGGAAAGCATTATGAAATCCGCGGGGATTGAGATTCGGCTTCGCATTTGGCGGAAGCGAATGGCGCCAGAAATCCTTTAGAATAGTTTGAAACGCTTCCAAAAGCAGTTTCTTATTACTTTCCTTACGCGGCACGATTGGTTTTCTTAGAAATATATCACATAAAGGGGGCGAAAGCCTTAGCGCCTGTAAAACAACATTTAGGAAACATGTATTTCCTAAATTGCCTAGACCTATGGTCGTTGACAGTTCCGTCATTATTGGATTTCTTCTTATTATTTGTCAATTAACACTTTAGACTCTTCAAATTTTTTCATCTGTCTAAAGGTAAAAAAATGAAATTAATTTAAATCGACCACGATGATAAATAACACCATGACGTACAATCCTGAAGGATACGAACATCCTTATGGTTTCTCACTTCTTGACGAACTTCACAATTTTATGCCTGAACTCCTCTACGACGAGACTATGTTTCCTAATGAAATGCTCGCATACGTTCGTCACCGTATGAGTCATTTATTTCAGCCAACATTTGTTCGTCAACAGCATCTTTATACTATGTATATGGCGCAGGCGCGCCGTGCCGCTTTTAATGAGTGGCGCCAAGCCCGCAATGCTACTCGTCCTCCTATTGTGACCGCACCGGCAACAACTACAATGCCTGACCTACTTACTGCTATTAATACGGTAATTCGTAACGAGGCACCTATAGCATCCAATATTCGTATTGAAATTCCTCCTAGA
>Ga0208868_1000042_pt1 | contig 31988 bp, 24 predicted proteins | sample CryBogCBE23Oct07_FD_184583 | JGI IMG/M metagenome (GOLD analysis project Ga0208868, IMG submission 184583) | Freshwater microbial communities from Crystal Bog, Wisconsin, USA - CBE23Oct07 (SPAdes) (version 2) | ecosystem: Environmental > Aquatic > Freshwater > Lake | place: Crystal Bog... | reverse complement strand
GACCTAATCCCGATACACGTGCTGAGCCCTGGGCGATTTGGCGGCGACGCTATTTATTCTTCCCGAACTACGCAAATACAGCAGCACCTTCACTCAAAGATATACGCGTTCAAGTTTGGGACATGGAAGAAAAACGCCTAGTTCCTGTACCCGACGAATGGAAGGAGATTTTTTGTCACGAAGGTTCGTGTCCCTACCAATTCGAACACCCACACGAGATTTCTGCCGAATTTTTAACCAACGACAATAATTCCTCAGCGTCCGAACGCTTACAAAAATGGTGGAACGCAAATAAATATGTGTCGCGCGCCCCTTAAACGTTTGTCGAGCAAAAAAATGGACGCAGAATTTAGGGAATGGAGATCATCGAGGTTGTTCCGCCGGTCGCATCGAGTCCCCTAGATTCTATGCGTGGGCGCGGAAAACGGAGCGGGCTCTCCCACCAAAAATATACTGCCTCCGAAAAAAAGCACCCGAAGACACATACATCGATTGTGATTCTAATTCTACCCGAAAACACATCTACCCCTATAGTAGGGCATAAACATGCGCATTAACCCTCCACATGCCGATATTACGGCATCAAGAGGTCTTGATTTTTATACATATATCAATCATACTTGGCAAGATTCCGCAAAAATCAAGCCGTATGATTCAAGTGTATCTGTCAGCGATGAGATTGAAACGCGCGTTGAGAACACGCTCTTTGATAAGATTGACAAACTTGTCAAAAACAAACCCAAAGACCCGTTCAGCCTCCTTGTAACAAGTATTATAACTCACAAATATCAAATAAACAATGTTTACGATATCCAGCGACTTTCGTCCCTTTTTGAATGCCTGGCTGGTCCCGAAGATGTTGCGCGTATGATTGGTAAACTGAATCGTATTCAGTCGAATGCGCCTGTCAGTTTCGTAGTTGCCAATGACCGCTATATTCCTAACAAGCGGTGCGTATATATCTATGAGCCCAAACTCGGCTTGCCAGAGAAACAGCAGTATAAGAAAGGTGCCGATAATAAAGCGATTCATTCATATATTCATGTACTCAAAACAATCGGTAGTTTACTTCACGTCGAGCAGTTAGAGTCGGCGGCATCCCTTGAAGCAAATCTATTGCCATACTTATCTCCCGAAAATGACCGTGAGGACGTTGCGTTCCATTATGAACCGTCTACATTGAGCGAATTAACACGCCTGTATCCGAATGTCCCTTGGAAAACAATGATGGTTGAGTGGGGCATGACCCCCGCTATGGCGTCGAACGCAACATATATTATAACAAACACATCGTATATTTCCATCTTGAATCGTATGTTTTTACATTATTCTATGAAAACCTGGTGTACTTGGATGCGCGCCCAAACGCTCGTACATTTTATGAAATACCTCCCGCCACCGTTTGACGACCTACATTTTCAATTATGGGGACGACAACTACAGGGCACAACCGAAAAGATACCGGCGCGATTCCTAATGCTTAATATTCTCAAAGAGAACATTCCTCAGAATCTGGGTCACGCATTTGTATCCGATGCGGTAATGGTTAAATTAAAAACAAACGCAATTCAACTTGTCGAAAATCTACGCACCGCTACAATTCAACGAATTCGTGAACTAAAATGGATGACCGCCGCGACAAAAACGCGGGCAATCGAAAAATCAAAGGCAATGCTTTTCCAAGTTGCATATCCTGATAAATGGGTGTTTGAACTCGACAATCTTCCTATTCACAATAATCGTATGTTGTTGAACTTATTTAATCTTGCGAAACGCGATACGGATACTATGTTAAAACAACTAAAACGAGGTAAAATCAACGAAAAAGATAATTGGGAAGACGGAGTCTTTGAGGTGAACGCATTTTACTATAGCGATAAGAATATGATGGTTATACCCGCAGGTATTTTACAACCTCCTTTCTTCGATATGAAACGTAGTGAAGCGTGGAATCTTGGCGGTATAGGAGCGGCTATAGGTCACGAAATTACCCACGGATTCGATGATGACGGGCGCCTATATGATAAGTCCGGCGTCATGAACGATTGGTGGTCCGACGAAGACGCCCAAACATATAAGAAAATGTCTCAGGCGCTCGTCCATTTATTCAACAAAGCGACCTATATGGGAGGACGTGTTGATGGAGAACTGACCCTTTCAGAAAATATTGCCGACCTTGGCGGTGTTTCTATCGCACTTGAAGCACTTGAACTTGAATTCAAAAAAGGTAGATATAATGACGCTGCTAAAAAGAAAGCCTATAAGGAATTCTTTACAAGTTATGCGGTTTCGTGGCGAAATAAGGACCGTGCGAAAAAAGCCGCCCAATCACTCCTTCTTGATAAACACGCCCCCGCACAGCTTCGTGTCAATCTGATTGTCCGACAATTTGCCGAATTCTATCACGCCTTTGATATTACCGAATCGGACCCCGGTTATATTCCTGCCGACCAGCGTATTCAGGTATGGTAAAGTGCTTTAAAGCATGAGTAAATCATTGAGACGCCATACTTCATATGTACTATCAGGTAGTGGGCGCTTAATAATCACTGGTAGCCGGCGGGCTTCCAGTTCCATCTTCGCAATCATGTACGAATCGTTTACACCCGTTGGTACAAGAATATACGGTTTCGCGCCATTATTTAGCTGACTGGCGCGAAAGCTAATACACTTCGTCTTCTCGTAATTTGTGAGAAATGGATAGGTTGTATGATTTGTATCGAGTAGAGAAATATCCCTTAGAGACGTAATCATATCCGTTGATAAAACTTCACTTGCGCCACCGGGTGGCTGAATCACAAGGCGTTCCTGAATTTGCTCCTCATACGGAATCCAAATCTCGGGATGCTGTTTGAAGAGTTTCACAACATCTGCCGCCTCTGCGCGCTGCTGCTCCGTTTGCTCCTCCTCCACTTCCTCGACAACATCCCCCTCGTCATACTCCTCCTCTACGATTTCATCCTCAACCTCATTTGCATATTCGTCCATCTGGTGCCTGTCCTCTAACACTACCAAGAATTAAGGTATCAAATTTTGTCAAGAATTTAAATAGCCCTTGGTAGGAAGAAGTATGGACGGTTTAGATGAACTTCTAGCATTCCCGACATATGACTTAGGGCAGGACGGGGGCGGAATCGACGGTGCCTATACTATAATTACTGTCGATGAATTGGGAAAAAAGGGGCTTAATATTCATACAGATCCGATTCTTCTTGTAGGAAAGGCACCGGTGGGTGAAGATACAATCGCCGATATTACAATGTTTCAAGGGTCGTCGGGGCTTCCGCCTACCGAGCTTGTGGCGATAAACGGTGAAGCAGTACGTAAAATTATGACGAATCCTAATAGTACTGTTCTTGATATTAATACAAAACTATTTATTTTGAAAATAGGAGAAAAATACAATGATATTTCTGATATTATTACAAAACAAATAGCATTCTTATGCCTTTTCCACCATCTATTCTTTCTTGGCAAACTTGCGAACTATCCAAATTTTCCTATGTTTAGCGACTCTTTTGCCGATAAATTCAACGCGGTCCAGGCGAAATTAGGAGACCAAGCGGATAAACAAAAAGAGATTTTTAATGTACCTACTGCGGCACTTGTAACGTTTTGGAACACGCTCAAAACAAGTATATCATTTGAATCGAATATTGACCTTTTTGCTATGTTAACTATATTAAGCAAATCTACATCCGAAATTTACGATTGGCTTAAGAAACAGGAGGGGACGGCGGCTGCGGCATCTGCTGCGGCATCTACAGTTGCCCCGTCTTCCGTCGGTACCGGCGCACCCCCGCCATCAGGCACCGCCAGCGGATTCGACCAAATAACTCCACCCAGCTCAGAAGTATCTGGAACCGTCATAGAAGGGGCAAAACTTTCTCCAGATGCCGCAGCACATAGCGTTGAAATGCTCAATACTACAGGGCACGATGAAGCGCCAAGTGATAATGTAGGCACACGACGAAACACTACACGTAATCTACGACGCGAACGAAACAAACAAAAGAAACAGGAAGCAATAGAAAAAGAGCGCGTGCGTATTGCCGAAGCGGCAAAAATGGCAACCGAAGCACGACGCTCCCGCACTATAGGATTATCAAGCAATGAGACACGCCGTCTCGCAACAACAAAAAATACGAAGAATGCGCGTAATGCATTAAAAATCGGCGCAGTGAACGAGCCGAAAGTTGCGAGAACAAAGGAACAAATGATGGAAAATGAAGCCGTCCATAAGGCAGCGTATGAGCGAGAGACCGCCCTTAAAGCGAAAACACATGCGGAGATTAAAGCTGCCGAAGCTGCCGAACAAAAGACAAAATCAACCGGTAAACTTCCTACTGTCAAGGAATATAACAACAATAATAATGCAAGCAGCACAAATTCGATGACAGCGGTCAACGATAAACAAAAACCAGAATAAAAACTAGGAGGAATGAGCTACGATTTGCGGTGCTTTGGGTGGGGAAATTGTATTGTCCCTCATACTCTCAAAGCAGTACAAAAGCTCGTTCCTAAATGGTCGGACTTGAAAATACTACGTAAAAAACAGGACGAAAACGGTGAGGATCTTCGCCTGTTAAATACATTTTTTCAAGATCCTACCTTCGGTCCTTATATGCCAGGTTATACACGGGGAAAACGTATCGACGATGGCAGTTACGGAAATATCTATCTCGGTACCCGCGGTATCTACCGACCCGAAAATGCGAAAACCAACGGAATAGTCCACCTTTTACGTGATAAAGCAATGGAAGAAATCTGTATCAAAGACGTACGTCTACGAATCACAGACGATGAGCGGGACGGAAGCCCCCGTACTTCCCGTATCGCCTACGAGGAGGAACTTAAAAGTATCCTTGCTGAGGCATTTCTACACGCTCTTGTACTGAAAGTGTTTGAAACTGCAGGACATCCTCAACGCGTTCCAAAACTCTACGAAGTTGTCGGCTATACTCGCCAGGGTCACGCCGCCAATACAGTTCACGATTTCGAATCGGTATGGATAACGATGGAAATGCTTCGCGGGCATACGCTTCAACGCTACTTACAATTACATCTCAAGCCATCCCATGTATCACACAACGCTGCGAAAGAGAATGAAGATATCATCATAGACATTCTTATACAACTCGCCCATTGTCTACATATTTTACAAACAAAACTACGATTCAACCACCGAGATATTAAATTAAATAATCTATTTGTTCGACACCATACAGACGAATGGGTATCCGATTTAGAGATAGAAGGATACGGACCCTATACCTGTAAACAGGATATAACCCTTCTTGATTTCGGATTTTCTTGTATTGGTTGCCCTGTTGATAATACCTGTATTATTAACGCAGGAAGTTGGTTTGATGAAGGAGACCTCTGTTTCAAGAAAGGACGCGACATCTGCCAGTTTCTCTACGCTCTTCACGCCGCATACCCTCTCCATAAATACGTAACTATCTCATTTTATACGCTTTTATCGACACTTATGATTGCGAACAATAAAGGTGTACCGGTCCATTTATTTTATGGTATTCGCACAGACGGAACTCCCCATACAACGCCAGGACAGATTGCCGTATTTGATGAAGGTATCTATACATTCTTAAAAAATGAAGGTGTCTCTGTTACCGGCTGTGAGCCTCTTCATTTTCTATCCGCCTTACGAGAATATAAAGAGGACTCGTCGTAAACCTCTAAGGATGAGTGCTACCAATAAACGTATTATGCGCGATGTTGCCCATGTAACCGGTCCATCCAAAGAAACTCTTGAAAAAACCGGTATCTACTTTCACAGTGACGAGTCAAATATCTATCATGGCACTGCTATGTTGGTAGGACAGAAGGATACCCCATACTACGGTGGTTACTACTTCTTTGACATATACTTTCCTACCGACTATCCCTTTTCGCCCATCAAGGTAAAAACACTGACCCAAGACGGTAAAACGCGGTTCAATCCAAATATGTATCTTGAAGGCAAGGTCTGTCTCTCTATCCTTAATACGTGGCACGACGGACCCCAATGGTCCTCCGTCCAAACCCTTGAATCAGTGTTACTTGTGATGATGGCAGATGTTCTTAGCGCAGTTCCTCTCAATAACGAACCAGCCTATTATCACGCCGGTCTCAACGATCAAGCAAAAATCTATAATCGTATGCTATTCCACGCCAACGTGAAAACGGCAATTCTGACAATGCTTCAGACGCCACCGCCGTTTGCGGTACCCTTTCTTGATACTATGCGTTCTGTATTTCTAACAAATTATAGTGGAGTATTAGAGGGGGTCGAGACGCACGAAGTCGAGTGGGACGGGCGTTCCGAAATGTTAGCCGTCTACGGTATGACGGTGCGCTACGATTTCGCACGGCTGGCAGGAGACCTGCGGGCTGCGAAAGCGGTTCTTGGCTGAGGGGTTACTAGTTAACGGGGAAAATCTGACATACTGCTAACCAGTTTACAATATTGTCATCTGCCGGATTGCTTGAATTGACTGTGACCGAATTATCTCCCTTAATTATATACGATAAAATACCATTTGTTCCATCGTTTGTACGATAGGATAAAAAAATAAATGGCACACGTCCAAAAATATTGTTTGATGGTATTGTTGCTGTTCCGCCGAAGAGTTGTACGTAACCGACCGAATTTTGTAAATTCAGCATTCCTGTAGCGTAAAGATCGCCGCGCGATCCATCGAGACCAGCTTTGCTAAGAAAATCGGTCGAACCCGCTTCGATATATCCTGAATTATTATTCGACGTAAAAAACATAGATGTATAATAATTTCCATTTGATGCGAAAATCTGTGGATTGCCTAGATTTGTAGTACCATTATAGGCAAAGTTTGCCCCTATAACTGCTTGTGGTGTCGATAATAAGAAAGAGGGGGATGTTGCTGAAGCGTATCCTGTAAAGGCTGGCGTATCGCCGGCAATTGCCATTTGTATAAAACCGTTATTTGTTGTTGTATTCAATGCGGTTATTGTTGCGTTCACAGCTCCATCTGATAGAATAGAGGCTGTACCACTGTCTGAAAGAGCCGATATTGTTCCACTTGTGAGACCACTGCATAGAATAGATGCGGTGCTAATCTGGGAAATTACCGATGCGGTCGCATTTGAATATCCCGCACAAATAATATTTGCTACAGTACCCTCGGCAATAATATATGGATTATCTCCTATTGCTACAACCGTCGGTGTTGAACTATTTGCCAACGATAAATTTGCATAATTCCCCGTGATAGTATTTCCTACTTCTGCCACGGGTAAGCCATTTCTAAAGAATAATTTTGAGTACGAATAATACGAGGTGAGAGTCGAATTGATAATACCTATAAAATTCCCCTGATTCGGCGCCAGCTCTGCTATTACATTCCCCTGTGTATACACAGACGGTCCAAGGTCGGGCATGCTATTGCCAAAATCAAAGTTATCAGGTACATATACCGGTTTATCGGTATTAAATACGGTAAAATGGGCGTCGTTAGGGTCAATAAAACCATTGAAAAATGTTGTCGCATCGTATACTCCTACATAATACTGGGTGACGCCAGGAGTCGAATTAGGAAATAATTTTTTACCGTTTTCACGTAAAATACGACCTGGCGGGCAAAATGGCGCATACATCATTGCTAATGGCGTAAGTGTATTATTTGCATATGTATAAAAAACGGTATTAAATGTATCTGTCGAAATATAGGAACGGCGAATGCCGCCAGGAAACCCATCCACCATTCCGTGGACGCTTGTCATTTCTATAGGTCTAAGATGTTTTTGTAAAAATTGAAACGCCCTCTTAGGGTATGTCAGGTGTTACAGTGATGGCTTCCAGTATTTCGGCATTAAAGAAATTTCTTGAGGCGCGACGTACAAATGATACAGTCTACAGTCTTCTCGGCATGGGAAACGATGCCGGTAAGTATAATGTAGAAGACGCCGACTACAATACTTTTCTTGAACTTGTCCACCAGCACATCAACGGTAATCCGCCTCGTGCCCTTTCCCTTATTGAGCGTCATAAAGAGCATTCGCATATTCTTATTGACCTCGACTTTCGCTATGAAGAGACGAAGGGTGGACCACTTATCCGTCATTTCAACCACGACCAGGTACAGACCTTTATTGCGATGTATATTGCCGCAATGATTTACTTTACGCGCGTCGAAGATCTTGAAGAGGACCTTATCTTCTACAATATGGTAAAGCCGGCGCCCGAAACGGATAAGAACCAGCATAAAGACGGCATTCATATTCAATGTCCTACACTTAATACGTCGCCGAAGTTTCAGCACGCGGTTCGCGGCTTTCTACTTGCGAATGATACAATTATGAAGGTCTTCGGCAGTACAAATATGTCAAATACTGCCGAAGACTGTTTTGACAAATCTGTTATTTACCCCAACGGTTGGTTTCTCTACGAGTGTTGTAAACCCGATAAGTCCCAGTATCACGTCGTTCATATCTGGAAGGTCAGCATTGCGGATATTGTTGAGTCCCTTGGCGGCGTCGACCCCGATAACTTCGCAGAGCTTGTTGATATTGTGAAGGATATGATGACGAATGTTGTGATTCCTACTTCGCCGCTGGATATTATGAAGACGCTCAGTATTCGTCGCGGTGCGACCGACTTAGTAGAGCCCACGGTTCGTGAAGTGCGCTCTGCCGAATGGGAGGATATTTATGCGCAGTGGGGTACAAATAAAAAGCCTATTCGTCGCGTGACACCGGCTCTTGCGCGCCCACCAACTGCTGCCCGTGCCGAGGGCGCAGAAGGTACGGAAAATGAACTCACACTCGAGGAGGCGATTGTGAATGTACCCGTTGAAACCTCCGCCGAAGATATTGCTCTTGCGTATCGTCTATGTAAAGAGTGTATTAATCCTGAGCGCCGAGCCGGTGAATATTCCGATTGGGTAACCCTTGGCTTCTGTCTCAAGAATATTGCTGATACCGAGGAGTCTTACCAGGCGTGGGTCGATGTGACCCGTCGTGTCGATGCACATCATAAGAAGAAAACATATACGGAAGACCAACTACGCTCCCGCTGGAGTTATATCAAACTCAATGGCTCTCGGCGCCCTATTCGTATGGCATCTCTTGTTGAGTGGGCAAAAGAGGATAACGAACCGAAACTCCGCTCCATCCGCTCCGAAACAATTACCGAATGGATTATCAATTACGCGAATGATACGCATGTTGACCTTGCCGAGCTCGTCCACCGTCTTTATAAACACGAATTCCGTTGCTCCGTTGGCGCACGCCGTGGAATGCTTGACCTTTATCACTATAATACCGAGGGGAGCAGTTGGAAGCGTCTTAAGACGTCCAACGAACTCCGTTTCCGTCTTTCCGATGGTGTCAAAAACGAAATTATGGAAGCGATGAAGACAATTATTACTCGTCACAACGCCACCAATAATCAGGCAGAGCGCGACCGCGCCGATGAACGGTGTAAGAAACTCGGTGGTATTGCCCGCCAACTTAAGATGTCAGGCTTCAAAGATAGCGTTCTCAAGGAGTCACAGGAGAAGTTCTACGACGAGGACTTTACAACACGCCTTGACTGCGATCCTGATATTGTCGGTGTCAGCAACGGTGTCCTTGTCCTTAACTATTGTGAAAAGGATGATATGAGTGATATGCGCGTGCTTTTCCGCAAGGGACGACCCGATGACAACATCAGTTTCCAAATGGGACGGATGGAGCCCGATCTAGACCCGATTCCTTATGAGCCCTATAATCCCAACGACCCAGAGCAAATTGCCCTGATGGGATTCTTCAAACTCATCTATCCCGATGACGACCTACGCGAGTATGTCCTCACCCTACTTGCCTCGTGTCTTGAAGGGCGCAACAAGGAGCAGAAGTTCTGGATCAATACCGGCGGCGGCTCCAACGGTAAATCGATGCTTCAAAATCTGATGGAGTATACCTTCGGTGATTATCAGACCTCACTCCAAACGACCGTGTTGACTCGTAAGCGACCCGAGTCCGGCGCCGCGAATCCCGATATGATTACAACCAAGTGTAAGCGCTACATCTATATGGGTGAGCCCGATCCCGGTGAGAAGCTCAATACGTCCCGTATGAAGCAGCTCAGCGGAGAGGACCGCATTGAAGCCCGTGGCTTATTCTCAGACCAGGAGAAGTTCAATATGATGGGTAAGATGTTCCTTTCGTGTAATGACCTACCGCCCATCTCCTCAATGGATAACGGTACCTGGCGCCGAATCCGCGTCATTCCTCACATCAGTACTTTCAAAGACCCTGGCAGCCCTGAAATTGACCCATCAAAGCATATTTACGAGAAGGATATGCGACTCAAAATCAAACTCAAGAACTGGCGTGTTGCCTTCCTTGGTCTGCTTGTCCACTATTACGATAAGAAGTATCTACGCGAGGGACTCAAGGAGCCGCCCTGTGTCCTGGCAGCCTCCAACAAGTACAAAGAGCGCAATGATATCTTCATGTCGTTCTTCAACGAACACTATATCAAGCAGGCGGGCGGTGGTCCTGTCACCCTCAAGCAGGTCCGTATCGACTTCCGCGAATGGAAGAAGAAACTCGGACGCGATGTTGATCTCAAAGAGACTCTGTTGGTAGAGCGTATGAAAGCCGAATGCGGCAACAACTCCACCGATAAGGAGTTCTGGGGCATCGTACCAATTGAAGAGGACGACACCGACCTCAGCGGTGCGCCAGTTGCTGTTGCTGCCCCGTCCGCCGCTACTCCTCCCACGACTCCCCGTCAAACTGTTCTCAATCTTGCCGGCACTGTCTAACTTGCGTCCAGCGTTTACTATTTTTTCGTTCTTCACTTGTAAATGAATAAAGACGAGCTTTTTAAAGATTTTATCGGCGGACTTATCTTCGGCGAAGGTCAGACAATTGCCGCCGAGCCCCTAAAGAAGGCGTTTAATGCGTGGAAACGTAAATTTCTGGTTGCCCCCGTACTCAAATACGAAGAGATGCTCGATATGTTAAGTAAACGAGCCGGCGTTGTTCGCACCGATACCCAACTGAGTGGGGTCGGGTTACGACTCAAAGAAATGAAAATGCTCGATGTAAAACAGTTCATCATGCGCTGAATTTGGCGCGAGAAAACATACATATATTCATTGAATATACTTATGTTATATTATGTTGATTTGAGTCGTTAGCCGTAGTACGTAATAAGTAAATAGGAGGCAACAAGCGCAACAAGTACGCCAACTGTGCCACTTATAGCACGGAACTTGAACGTAGCATTCGGCTGTAGCGTTATTAAAGCTACGTGTGCCAGCAAAGAAAATGCGACAAGGGCAGTTATCCAAAAGGTCAACATCACCTTATCGTCACTTGTTTGAAACCCAAATATATGCCAAGGTACACCGTCTGTAGGATTATTATCTAAAAAGTCGCGACGATACTTGCGTTCCTCGTGCTCTAATTTTGTCGCATCCTTCTCCACCGTACTCTTTTCTATTCGAAGTTCATTCTCATACTGTTTGAGTAATTTTACTGCATCAGCAAGTTCATTTCCTATTGTAAACTTATCCTGCGACGAGGAGTATAATTTATTCATTGATTCGCGCATCTGTTCGGTGAATTTTTGATTCTCCTGTACGAGTTGTTGCTCTGTCCGGGCGAGTGGTATACTAGGATCGCACTGGTCGACTGTACTATTCGCCTGATTCAACTGAGACTGAAGTTGATTCGCCTTAATCTTATTCGCCGCACAATCCGCTACAGGATTCGGAGGTACAGGAGCTTGACGCGATTGTATTTGGGATATAACCTGTGCGAACGCCGGTGCCGAAGACTGCTGATTACCCATCCTTATTATGGTCCAACATTTAGGCAACTGCGCCGCATACCGACGTTCCTAGCTGTTCTAAGAGATTCAGTCGTCCATTTTCGATTCCCGATACTTCCGCGACTGCCGCCGCATTGATTCCTGCAAGACCCGAATCAATATTATTCGCACAGTTATTGAGTGCGTCCTCGCCCTCTTCCAAAAGTTTCTCAGCCTCTCCAAGCAGATCATTAGAAGGACCGCATATCGGGGAAGGAGGAGGGGGCGCCTTGTCAAAGCGGCGGCGGTGCCAGAGCTTGACATCGCGTGTATTCTTGGTATAGAAGTACTTATGGACGCCAACGCCAATAACAGTGAGTCCAAGAATTCCATAAAGAATGCCGGCAAATCCTGCTGTAATTAGACCCTGCTTCGACCAGTACATCACAATCGCAATGGAGAGCGATACCATAAATACAATCTGGAGAAAGAAGAGCGTCTCCAGCTTATCGTAATTGTACCACTCGTTAATTTCAAATTGGCGCTTCGAATTATCCTTATCTTTGCGAATCTCGTGCTGTATCTTATTATTGTTCTCCAGCATAACACCTGTAAGCGCATTGACATCACCCGAACGTGTCTTATAGAAATTTACATTATGTTCCATATCCATATAACGACCTAAATCAATCTGCGCTTTCTGGAACGCGTTCTGCTTACGCTTTGTAACGTCCGTCAGAATCGCATTAATATTCTTCTGTTGAAACTGGCTATAACCGGCAGGATCATTACGTAGACCAGTCGCGAAATTCAAACGCTCTAATTGCTGGTCTTGAACGACCGCAGCGATAGCCGGATTCTTATAAACAGGCATTCTTCTCTGTAATGTTAAAATACTTTTATATCTTTTTGTCATAGAAACTCACAAGAGAATAGAATCTCACTCGGGAGTTTTAGAGTCTAGGATAGACCGGGATTTACGCTTTCTGGTAAACGTAAAATATAGCACCAAGTGCTAAAATATTCAATGCCGTCCATACAACAATCCGATTGCTTGTATAATTATTCTTCTCCTCCGTGTAACGTACCATCTCCTTTTGTGTTGTAAGAACCGCGTCATCCTTGCTGAGAAGATTGTAGCCCGCCTGAAGTTCAGCAAGTTTCTTATTAATATTGGCATTCATACTATCTACGCCTGTCTTCGACGCCATAATATTGCCAACGCGTGACTGAGCTAGATAGCTGATAACCTGGAGTACACAGTTTGCACGTTTATTCAAGGTCTGTGTAACGCCAAGATACGTATTTGCCTGCGTGGCATTTGTCGCCTGACGAAGAGTCGCCGCCTGTAAAAACTGGTTGAGCGCATAGACATAACGCGATTCGTACCAGCAAAACTCGGTCTGTAGATTCGTATATAACTTAACATCATTTGCCATAAGGGCGTCCATATTATAATTACCATTCGCATCTTTGGGAGCATTGGGTATAGTACCGTTTTTCATAAGTCCCTGTACGTGTGTAGCAATCGCCTGGCTTGTAATAAGCCCTGTCTTCGCATCCACCGGAAGAGTATCATTCATAACGCCGCGACCCGCCCACTTTTGTAGTAGAAACGCGTTTGTCTGCTTCGAGTTCGGATCGATGACAGGGCATGTCATAACCTTTGTCTTGCTGGCTGACATATCTCTCTGTCAAAAACCGTGTTTTTATTTCTTGGGACGAAGTTTCATAGCCCCTCCAAGGACCTTACCATAGTTATTTGAGTCGTCAAAGAGACCCGACCCCCTTGTACTTATAATAGGATTTGCCGGCAGCCAGCTTACCGGGGGCGTTCGCGTTGCTATTAAATATCCTACTGCCGCGACAGCAATAAGCATCAGTGCCGTCGATGTTGTATATAACACGCCACGAGTATTTGGATGTAAAGGTCGCCATAATCCTAGTACTGAACTATGATAATCTGCCGCATATTTACGTTTAACATCACTTGCCTGTTCCTTACGTAAATCGGCAAGTTCTCGCTTCTCATCCATATCATGACGTATATGACTGACTTCCTTCTTTGCATTCTTCACAAATTGTGCGATTGACATATGCTCCCGTTCAATTGCGTTCACTGTCTGTGTTAACTGCGATACATAGTTCTGCATCTCATTTATCAATTGGTTTACACGATTCTTGCGAGCAGAATCGTTTTGGCTAGCGCCAGGAACGTTCTTCGCTACCGCCACAATATTCTGCCGGTCTACAATTTGGCTAAAGAGTGACGAAAGCTCTGACGTATGACCGTTCAAAAAATTCGAAAAATCCTGTTGCGAAGGCAACTCCATATTCCTACGTTTTACTAGGTTTTTATATTACGCATACACGATATCCATCTACCTCACCGCACGTCTCAGATCCGCGCTTAAAATGTACTACATCGCCGGGTACTAATCCTAAAACGCGCGCAGCCATATCAACGTGGTAAATAATATGCGGTAGGTTCTTCTTCGACTTGAGATGGAGACGCTTTACGAGTTCGGCTACCTCTGTTGCGTTCAGCGCCCTAAACGTCGGTTGCATAACGTGATGTAACGGATTGCTAATCAGATTCTTCATATTAAAGAAACTAACGCGCGCCTTACGTTTATTCCACTGCTTTGCCGCCTCGGCATCAAAGCATGGGTGAAATGGCTCGGCAAGCATAACAATCACCGTATCTGTCTGAGGATTGTAATGCTCGGGCTTTTCGTCGTCCCATAGTTCATCCGCCAAATCTTTGATACGAAGACGGCACGCATTTTCAACCCAATATAATACAATCGCACGCTCCTTCGACGCATCATCTGTTGCTCCGGGCTTTGTTGCAATAATCTTGAGTAGAGGAATAAGTGCGCTTGTCGTAGCAACTTTTAGAATATCCTCAGGACTCGTATTTTCATAGGTGGCTACATCATAACCGCGATCCTTTAGGACTTCTAGAATAGTCGGACGCGAACGAATAATCTGGTCGATAGTATCAGCTTCCATTCTAACTTTATTGATACTTAATTGTGTTTAGATTCACTCGCGGAACGTGTATCAATTTTTATTGGTTATCTTTTTCACATTGTATACAGTGTGAAAATGATATAGTGTACTAGTTACTCGGCGCAGAGTTCTACCATACTATCCTCTACCGACGGAATTTTAGGGCGACTGTCTGTATCGAATAATGACTGTATTGTAGGCGCACTCTTTACAATAGGAAGAGCAAGTACTGTTAAGGGTGGTTGAGGTCGTTCCACCGTTTTACCAGATTCGCATCTATATGTTTCAATCGGAGTAAAAGATATTGATGTATAAAAGTCCTTCAACTGCGGTACGTTAAAACATTCAAATGCATTCAGAATATGTCCTATAAATTCTGATGTATCCTCTTGAGCGTTTGGCTCTAAATCCGCAACGTTTACAAACTGATCGTATACAGATTTCTCATCAATCTCTAAGTCTTGTGTATCAATCGTCTCACCCTCTGAATTTTCTTCAAATGTATCAAATAATAGTTTTAGACAACGTAGTATAATCTTGCTCTTCTCCAAATTAAATACTTTACAATTGGGATTCATATCATCTTTTGTAAATGATGAAATGTCATCCTCATCTATAGCATCAAGAGCAACCCTTAACGCAGGAATAGAATACAATAACTGAATCGCAGAATTCATATAGCATCGGTTGTTATTGTTAAAAAGCGGGCAATATTCTACTAACGGCGGAGGCATGACGTTCGCTTCAGGTGCTCCTACCCGTTTATATAAAAACACGTATCCTTCTGATAATATACCACTGCTCTCATCTATATCTGTTGATATAGAGTCATCACTAATTATCATACGCTGCATACCATCGTGATACACCTGATATATATAATGCCCGCTTCCTGGAGTATTACCTTGGTGCCGAATACATCCCTCAAGTTGAAATTTTACACCATTGATTGTAAGCATTTTATCTGGAAATATATGTTGTTTAATCTTCTTCATAGTTGTATCCTGATACTCAAAACGCTTCAGACTTATAATTAAATTTTGAGTATTTGTTAAATTATATTGTTGCGTCTTCGATGTATATTTACCTTTTGTTGCTTTTGGCACTGATGCTGCTGCCGGTGGTACCGGTTTGGGCGTGAACGGCACTATTGCGGACCCTTTCATACGTCGTACCGCTTCACAATCACACGGTACAATAGGATTCTTCTTATTTTCTCCAAATAAGAATAACATACTTTTTACATGTTTGTATTTATTACGAATAAGGGCAAATAAATCATCTTGTTTATAACACGTCGATCCGTTTGAATCGACCACCGAATATAGCCCAGATTCACAGTTATTGTCATACATAGCAATTGATACATAGTATCCTGGCATTGCCAACATTACACCAAGAAACTCGGGTTTTGTCAGCACCGCCCGTAAAATCTCAATCATATCATCAATATAGTTAGGGTGTAAAACGCCGACCGATTCTATAATTTCCGCGAAGCCTAGTATACTACACCAGCGCTCAAAAAAATCAATTGCTACATACTTTGCCCTTCCTTCACCAAAAAGACACTGCTTCGAAAACTTACGCTGCTCGTACTGCTTTATTATTTCACTTGTCGCCTCGGCGCCGTATTTTTTTGCACCATCCTCCAATGCTAACGTCTTAAATTCGTCATATTTTGCTTTCAATTTATCTTGAATATTTTTATACACGGGCTCTTCGAGCGCTACATCGCGTGAAAATGTTATAAACTTCTTCTTGTTATCAACCGATTCCCATCGTGCCTGTTGATTCTTTTCAAAATCTTTACACGCTGCGTAGACATTCACTTGGACGCCTGCCGTTTTCACGTGGTCGGTCGGCTTCACGCCAGGTGGTAAGGATGGAATATAGATAGTTTTAATATCTGATTTCCACACAAATTTCTCCTCCTGTAAAATACTATTTATCGCCGTTAAGTCTACAGACTTCGGCGCTTTTCGAGTGTTTCCGCGTTCACTCATCCTCTACTCAGGCATCTATTTTAATAACCTTTACATTCTCTTCGTCCTGCTCTGGAGTCGGTGCTTCTGCCGCCGCTGCGCGACCACCTTTCATACTAGAACGAAGTTGCGCTTTGGGCTCATCTACTGTAACCGGAGGTACAACTTCGGGTATTAAAGGATTATCCGTTGCTTCAGATACGGTGGGTTCAGGTATAGGTGTAGTTGGTATAGAGCCGTCAATCTTCACAATCTTCACATCGCTCTCATTCACTGGCGGCGACATGACTGTAGCAACAGCCGATGTAGGTGTAGGTGTATCTACAGGAGTAGAAGTCGGTGTAGGAACAGGAGTCTCCTCATGGACCACCTCAAGTTTCGGCGGTCCACCTGGCATAAAATCGAACATCGCACCTGCCGCCGCCATTTCTTTCGATAATGGGACAGCCGCTGACGCTGCTGTTGCTGCTGTTGCTGCTGTTGCTGCTGTTGCTGCTGTTGCTGCTGTAAGGGTCGGCGTCGCCGTTGGCTCCTCCGCCTTTGGTAGCACGGTACCCGTAATTGTTGCAATCACCGATGATAAAATATCGTTCGCCGGCGGTGTAGGTGTCGACTCAAATACACCTGTGCCTGCCGGTAAATCACGGAATGTGCGTACGTGCTTCTCTGTTAAGAAACGTACACTTGTATTTGCATACGTCGTCAACTCCTGGTCGAGCAACTTAAGGGCGTACGGTATCTCAATCTGACTAAATGTTGTACGAGACTTCTTCACCGGCAAGACTAATCCCATTGTATCCGCCGTCTCACCCTGGAACGTTAACGGTCCGTCGCACGTCGGACAGACAAATAACTGCTGCGATTCATTATAAATCGGCATTGTACCACATCCATTACAGACCCAGAATGTTGTACCATCTGATCGCTTCATCATCGACTCCTGTAGAAACTCCGTTACACCGTGTGCTATAAGCGCATCGCGCTCCATCTCACCAATACGCATACCACCCTCATTTCCACGACCACCCGTCGGCTGATGTGTGCGAATCTCCTTACGACCCTTCGCTCGACTATTCAATTTATCTTGTGTTAGATGTTTCAGGCGCATAAAGTATAGCGGTCCCATAAATACCGATGACGTAAACATCTTGCCCGTAATACCGCTATATAAAATCTCCTCTCCCTCACGCTGGAAACCCAGCACCTCTAGCGCATCGCCAATCGCTTTGAATGACTGTTCGTCGTTCATAAAGGATGTAGCATTCATCTTTGCGCCCATAATCGCGCCAAGTTTTCCAAAGACCTGTTCCAATAGCTGGGCGATTGTCATGCGGCTCGGAATACAGTGAGGATTCACCATTACATCCGGTATAAGTCCGTCTGCCGTACGGGGCATATCCTGTGCGTCTAACAACATACCCATAGTACCTTTCTGACCGTGGCGGCTCGAGAACTTATCGCCCAACTCTGGCACCCGCTCCTCCAAAATACGTACATGAACAAGTTTCATTCCGTTTGCCTGGTGAAGCACAACCACCTTATCCACCCGTCCATTTGTAAACACCGTAGGCAAGACCGACGCATCAGTCACCTTTCCTGTATCAGGGCTTGTCAGATACATTCCTACCAGTACCGACTTATCGTGAATGCGTGTTCCCTCCTTGATAATACCTGTATCGTCTAACGCAGTATAGTCGTAGCCCGGTTTGAGGTCCGTCCACGCCAGCACGGTACGCGGGTTACCAATACGATACACCGCCTTACTCATCGGGTCGACCTCCTCGGTTGCCGTATACGATCGCAGCGAAATGCTACGAAATAGACCGCGCTCAATACTTGTTCGATTAAACAATATACCGTCATCCTGATTGTAACCGTTGAACGAATTAATACAGAAGATAATATTTGAACCGTACGGCATCGCACCGCCACCTACCGCCTCGTGAACGATTGTCCGCGCAAGCGCACCCTCCCCGTAACATAATACACTGCCATACGTATCAAAGCGGTTCTCAAAGTTTGTTGCGTAGTAACCAATCGCCTGCTTCGACTGCGAGCAACTTAACTGATTACGCGGCGACTGATTATGATTCGCAAACGGAATCATGCTTGTGAGGAGTCCCATCATCGACGAAGGATGAATCTCTGCGTGTGTATGTTGGGGGGTCAGGTCTGCCTTATTGCCGTACCAGCTCACGTACGCCTCATTGCCCTCATACGGATCAATATACTCAATAGCACCAATATGGGCGGCAAGGGCTTTATCATAGTCGTCCAGTGTGACCGCCACATCAGGATCCGGCATTCCCTCAGGGGTCGCCAATGGGTCGACAAACTGCGTAGAATAAATACCAAGGGTAGCGGTGAGCGGCAAGGTTCCGCACACAAGGTCTCGCCAAGAGGCTATAGGGCGCGCACTTGCCGCCGCCGGCCACGTACCACCCGCCGCCAAATGCCACAACGGGCGCAATGGACGCCCGTCGTCTAAATAGATACGAACGCTATTGTCAGCCGTATTAAACGAAATAGACGCCGTCGGCGGAATACACGCAGTCCACTTCATCAACTTCAGCACGCGGGTCAGCAGACCAGGGTCAACCGAAAATCCAATTGTACCCCCGTTGATTTGGACCGACGCTGCCGTTACAACAACTGCCTGCGTCGCCGCGGCAACATCCGTCACGCCGCCCCGTGTAAGCAGCCAATTCATCAATTGAGTTGCCGGTGACGCAATACTAATTGCCGTAAGAATGCTTAAATTCTTCGTCGCACCAATATGCGCGCCGGTCGGCGTTTCGCTCGTACAGAAATACCCAATCTGACTCGGATTCAGGTGGCGCGGTCCCACCAATTTCATCGACGTATCAAAGTCGCTGACAACGCGGCGCACGTGACTCATCGCATCCATATACGAAATACGGGCAAGCGGCTGAATGACGCCGCTCTTCATATTATACTGATTTGTACCCCACTTTCCACGGAATCCTCTCATAATACTATCATTGAGTGCTGTAGACGCCAGGATTTTACCAATATTTCCAGGGCTAAAAATATTCAAGAAATTCTCATCCGTATAGAGGCTCTTATTGTAGTTATAGGTTGTATCAACCTGTAGGCGGACCGCTTTCTTCCAGTCTTTCCAACAATCAGAAAAAAGCCAGCGTAGGAGCGTGCCTGTTGGCAGCAGTCGCTGGTTCCGAATATCATCGCGGTTTGTATTTGGCTCCATACGCATCTCAACGCGAATCATACGACGCACAAGTTCAGCAAGATACTGGGCGCGGGCAAGGGGACGGTCCGGTACGTGCGAAAACAAGTGTTCGTGTAAGATATCAAGTACGTTCTCAACAATGAATCCCTTTGTAAGTGTACGAATAAATTCAATCGCCTGCATCTGCGACGTAATCGGATACGCATCCTGAACGCATGTAATAAGCGTATTTTCCATCGATGCCGTAGACGACAATGATGTATCAGGTAGAATCATGCGTATAATCTCCTTGTCCGAAATGACGCCCAGTGCGCGGAAGAGCGCAAACAGCGGAATAGCGCCCTTCACGAACGGAATACTAATACGAATCACGCCCTCGGCATTGCTTGCCGATTCACGTAGACGATAGATAGCTACACGGCGTGTCTGCTTCGTCACTGGATGCTGGCAAATAACCGACGCATACGTTGCGATTTTATCATCTGTAGGAGGCTTTACCGATATATAAATCGAATTAAACGCCTGTTCCTGTCGAGTAATAAGCACCTTTTCCGATCCGTCAATAATAAAATATCCGCCTGCGTCATTACGGCACTCGCCCATCTCCATTAGCAGCGACTTTGGCGCATTATACGTCGCGCATAACTTCGAACGTAGTAAAATTGGAATACGGAATAGATTGAACTTCTCAAACTTCAGTTCACGCATCTGTTTTGTATAGACTAAGCCCCCCTCACCAACACTTGGATTTGTAAAAGTCAAGCGAATCAAGATATCCGCACGAAACGTTGCTCCGTACGTCAGCGAACGAATACGGGCTTCATTTGGAAACATACGACGAATTGTTGTACCGGAATCCAATGTAATAATAGGTGCACCAACGTCTAAGGCAAGCGCATCTGGACTATCGGCAACACCGCCGACAAATATTTCCGTTTTATACTTATAGACACCCTTATCGGCATCAAGAGGCTCCTTCAAAATTGTAATAGGATTCTCAGCAAGAACCAATTCGGGAAGTTCACGAAAGACGAATGCCTCATACGATTGTATGTGATGCGTCGTTAAAAATGTATTTGGATTCGCATCAAAATAACGTTGAAACAGTTCCGGGGCACTATCTGCGAGTGAAGCAGATACATCAGAGCCTGGTGGCTGGCATATACCTGGTTCAAATCTCTGGCTCATACCTCTCTGTTTGTGTATAGACCTTTCCGCCGCCAGCGTTCCGCTTTTGTAATCCCTGTTTTACAAGGAAAACAAAACTTATAGAGTCGGATTCGACATAAGTGTAAATCCAGAATGTATCTTTGATATCATATCTGGATTGAGTGGTGTACCGCTTGCCGTATAATTCCAAGAATGCTCGGCACTCTTATTCTCTGGTGGCGGAGGGGCAGGGTAATTATTCGGCTGTGCTCCCGTCCAACTACTATACGTAGACTGTAAGGAACTCGGATACACACCGGCTAAAAATGGACGACCAAGCGCCTCCATATAACTACCACCACGGCGGCGGCGAGAAAACGCAAGCCCGCGACGCTTCACGCGACGCGTCCTTTTACGCGTTTTACGATTTCTGTGTGCCATTCCTAATCTATAACCGGAAGTTAATTCTTTGTAATTCTTGTAGTCCAGGAAAAGCAAAGAGATATTACTGTCTACTTTGAATAAATCGGAGGGCTTACTCTATTATTGAAATCCGCCGATATACGGGCTACGTGCTGGGGCGATATTGCCATTGATGTACCCTTGCTTTCAAAATCCCACGCACGCTTCTCGGGTTCCGGTGCCGGTGCGGGCGCCATACCAGTATACGCAGTATATCCGCTCTGAATCGCATTCGGAGGCGCCGTAGCAAACATAGGGCGGCTCGCATCATCCGCATTCAAACCGGTAACGGTTGTAAACCCGTTGCCGACCCAACCACCAATTGTATCCAACACATTGCCACCGCGTTGCTTACGGCGCAATGTATTACGCCCCTTACGTCCCTTACGCCCCTTGCGTCCCTTACGATTACGGTTTGTACGACGTCCGCCAACCTGATTTGAACCCATATTCTGGGGTACAACCGGCCAAAACTCTGTATTTTTACCGCATCCTAATGTGAGCGAATCCTGAAAATAGACATCTAAATCCTTAATCGACCCTGGGTCGGTATCAACTTCTACTGGAAAACGACCATAGACAGATACATTTGCGCCGGGTGTCATTACATAGCTCAACGGTGCTATACCGCCGCGCTGTTTACGACTACGGTGTGTTACCTTGCGACCGCGTGTGTTTTTAGAACGCATTTCCCTATAATGTGTTACGAAACTCTTTGCGGAGACTTCTGTAAGGTCCGTTCCAAAAACTGTATGCCATTTTTTACGTAATGCGTTTACATCATCACTACGGCGCGCAAATGTATCAAACGCTTTTAATTTACGTTGTAGTTCAGCAATAGAGGGCATGGTAAATCGATGATTCCTTGATTTACTATGATATTATAAGTTCATTTAGACACTGATAGAACCCGTACGCATAACTTCCTTAATCCGGGAAGCGACGTTCTTCGCTACACTAGTAAGACCGCCGCCAACGGTCGGTAAAACAATCGGGGAAGGCGCCGGACCTACTACCGCTGTATTATTCTGGCTATAATACCAGAATCCGACAATACCAAAAACAGCAATGAAAAGAACAACACCCGATACAACATTGCGTAGTGTATACTTGAGGGTGTTGCGTTCATACTCTTCGGCTCCGAACTCGGAACGATGAATCCATAGAGCAAGGAACAGCATAATAGAACACGCAATCAAAAATGTAGGAGGGGCAAACAGGGGAAAGGCAGTTGCTGTAATAACAACGGCAACAATACAAAGGATAACGCCGCCTAGTTGTAGGCTACGAAGAGTAATAGGTGTCATTCTGTTATTCTATTAGATTTTCTCAATCAGGTCGACGTGAGTCAGAAGTGTCTTCTTACAGCAATAACGAGTCAGTTGAAGTTCGTCGAAGACGGTCGACTCTGGGGTCTTAGGAATCTTCTTTCCGTCAAAGCATGTTGGCTCCGCATATCCAGGACCCTTCATTTCACGTAGACGCTTCTGATAATAGTTCCACTTGTCAGCAAGCAACTTTCCGCAATTCATACAACGCACAGGAATAAGCATGGCGAAATATCTCTGTCTATCCCGGGTATATTAGAAAAGACCTATCAAATTTTACAACCCTACGCGTTTAAATCGTGATAACCTAATCGTTCCACCAAACATAAAGAGTAATGACCTCGGTGACAAACCCTCGCGGACTCAACTACAGCATCGGCAACGGCGTACGCGGAGAGTTCAATCGTGTGAATACTCTCATTTCTACTCTCGAGGAGCGCCTCAAGGTTCTTGAGGCAAAGGGCGCCGCCCAGGCGCTTCAGGGTCCTCCTGGACCTCAGGGTCCCCAGGGACCCGCCGGTCCTCAGGGCGCACAGGGACCCCAGGGCGCGCAGGGACCCCAGGGCGCACAGGGACCTAAGGGAGATCAGGGTGAGCCAGGTGCTCCAGGTGCTCCAGGTGCCCCAGGCGCCCCAGGTGCCCCAGGTGCTCCCGCTAGCTAATAACCTTCGTCATCAACTTCAATCCCTCCGATGTACTACACCAACCCTGTATTTCTAACAATCCGGAGTGATGCTTATTATGGCACTCTTCGCATAAGACAACTAAGTTCGCCTTCGTATTCTTATGCTGCCCTGGGGCAATACGACCTGTGGCGTCTGCCGCCGCTTGTGGTATAATATGATGGACTTCGAGTCCATTATTGGCTACGCCACATACCGTACAACGAGAGACAACTACCGTAGGATTGTATTTGCTAGCGTGTGCCTTACCGTCGGCAGTAAACATCCGTTTACGTAGTGCGGTGGCAAGTGACAAGAACTCGGCGTCCATATCAAGACCGCGGCAGACTTCCAACCCGTACATCGGCGATCCGCAACCGGCACGTAGAGCACGGTCATAAATAAGCGCACCTGTAGTTGGATCCGACGATACAGATAAATGATACGACTGAACGCTCGGATTGCCAACAATTTCTGGGATGTCTGACAATTCGTGTAAATGCGTAGCGAATAAGAAGTGGGCGCCGCGTTTAACCAGAATCTGAATGCCCGCGGCAACAATCGCCGTCGCGCTGGCAGTCTCCGTGCCCGCACAAAGTTCGTCGCCAATAACAAGCATGCGGGTCGCCGCCGACCGCAAAATACTACGAAATTCGGTCATTTCGACAACAAAGGACGACATTCCCGCCCATAAATTATCATTGCCAAGAATACGGGTATAGAGTCCAGTATAGGGAATGAGTTTCATAGCGGTTGCGGGAACGGGACAGCCGATTTGCGCCATAAGGATAGCGAGACCGACCGCTTTGCCGAGCGATGACTTGCCGGCGGCGTTTACGCCATACAAAAGTAGCCCATTTTGTGTATTAGCCGCGGGGGTCACAGCAGAAGCGGCGGCAAAGACTACAAATGCTAGCGAATGCGGAACATAAGGTACTGCAGTCCTGACGCGTTCAATAATTGGATGCCTGAGCTCGGTAACCGTAAATCCCGCCGCGGCATCATCCGCCGGCTCAACATACTCAGGACGAGTGTAACCGTAATCGTCCGCCAAGATGGCAAAGGCACACTCACAATCAAATTCGCTCACCCAGTTTACCAGGATTTCGAACAATCCCGCAAATTGATTTGTTTGCGTCCAGGTCTGCCAATGCGCGCGCCATATTGCGGTCGCGCTAGCAGTCCATTCCGCACGAAGCGCAATTGCTGCCGTATTTAGCTCGCCGATACGCGTATTTACTAGAATCACCGCTGTTGTATTATTTGCGCGTTTTACAATGTCGAATCCACACGTTTTCTTTGTACCTTTGAAATATCCTTGTAACGACGTTGCGCGCCGCTGTGTCGTTGTAAATGTGAACGGTGCGTCATCTTTAATCGTCCAATTCACAACGTCCGTCTCGCTCAGCGCCTTCTCCCACGATTGTTTGATACCAAGTGCTTCCGTTTCCAACGTAGCCCATTTATCCTCATAGGCATCAAGAGTAGGCTGCTGTCCGCGGAACCAAGGATGAAACGAACCAATTGGGGGAGCGGTGGTATTTTCCCCAATCTGTCCGCAACTTTGCCGAATTCGTTCTACGCTCCATGTTGTCAAGACTTGATTAATATGCTCTAAAATAGCTACATGACTCTCAGAGTCCAAGCCGTAAAGAGTTCCAAGAGTTGCTACAAGTAAATCGCGGCAATGTTCGTACGTTGTAAGTAGACAGAGTAAGTCTTGACAGGTTGCCTTATTCAGCGCAAATCGACGATAAATGCGCGGCAGGTCGTACATTCCCTTAAGATGACCGAGGTATATGGATTTATCTTTGACGGCTCGCAGTGCTTCAATACGCTCTTGGCGCATGTTGAGCTCGGTCACATCGGCAATCGGAGTAAGGCAGCGTTCGCGGAGAAAACGCCGACCCATTGCCGTGGTCGCCGTCTGAAGCCAATGAAGCAGGGACTCGTGCGCTCTGGATGAATTCGACGAAATCATCGCAAGTTGTTCCAGAGCAGCATTTCCAAGAATGAGATAATCAGCCGGCTCCCAAATAGTATGGGTATTTAGCCGCTGAAGAAATGATTCATTATGCATCTTGATAAATGTGAGAAGATGAAAGAGCGACCGACGCACCTGAGGGTGGCGATTCAAATCTAGATGCTCCTCGACCGAAAGGGCGCTGGCAGGTTGGTAAAGATCTTTAAAGAGTTGGAGTCGCAACCGATCGGCTGCCACCCCTGATTCCGTTTTTGACTCAAGTGTCCGCACATGAAGAGGAGGGCGAGGTTGTTTGCCAGTCAGACCTAAAATTTGTCCGAATGTGGTAGAGTTGGGAGGGGGCTGCTCCGCACACCACCAGACGACCGCCTCCGCCGGTGGATACATCGACAAAAACGGCTGAATGGAATCGCACACCGCCCGCGTGTCAATCAGAGTTAGATGCGTTTCCATACTTACCGCCATACCCGTATTAATATTAAACGCCGAAACTGCTACGTACCACCGCGATTGCTCTCGTGCGCTGGCGTCTTTGGGCTGATAGGTATACGGCTCAATATACATACCAACCATACATTGCTCTTCGGCACGAACGGTCAGCGCACCCTCCGCCTCAAAATAAGTACCAGGACTACTTACATGGTCGATTGTTCGACTCACAACTTTATCGGCAGCATCTTTATTCTGGGTAACTACAACCACCGAATAGCCCGCCACCACCAGCATCCGTTCGTATTTCTCCAGCGCCGATTCAGGAAATCCCCAAAACAATTTGAGCCGCGCGGGGTCCGCCGTTGTTTTAGGCTCCACCGCACATCCACAAATCTCGGCAAGCGCTTGCATATTTGTATTTGTCGCACCCGTAGCGACCGTCAAACTATCATACATTTCGAAAAACCTGCCGACCTGAAGTAGAATTGCCGTTTTTGCGCCATATTTGCTCGTCTCTTCCTGATAATGTTTGAGGTACAAGCTTTCCATAGATTCGCTGTTTGCCGGCGCACCTTTTTTTGCTTTTGCTACTGCTTTTTTCGCTGGCATATCTGTCTCGGTTTTTGTGGTTTCAGATATAGTATAACTATATACGAAATCGCTTTAGATTCGTCGATGCGGCGGGCTACCAGCACTGCCACCGCGGCTTTACTACAGGAACCTTAAATAACGCAGTCTTCACCTGCTCCTGCTCCTCAGGAGTTAAATGGACCACGCACTCTCTTAAAAGTCCAGCAAGCGCCGGATCGATTTCAGATTTAATCACATACCGATACAGCGCAATTGCCTCGTCTACCGACCGTGGCGGATGAGACCAGTTTTTGGATATAATACTTACAAATGTCTCCGCCGCTGTCATAGGATTTCCTGATAAGTCTACAATGATAGGAATGGCTACAGGACTCGCCGAAAAAAATGCCATCTATTTTTGGAACATTAATATTTGTTTAGGCGGCGACAGCGACCGCAGGTGGTGTCAAAATATGCGGATAGTGCCGCCGCGTATACTTCAGCAGCCCGCGGTCCCGCTTCGATCCATTATAAAATGCGCGGTACGAGGCGACCGAATCACCTTCTTTACGATACATGACCGGCATCGCCGGCGTAGGGTCGCGAATCCACACTGTCTTTGTCAGTAATCCAGGCGGCGGATTCGCCTCCAACCACTCCAGGTGGACGAGCGAGGCGTGCGGCTTCTTCGGCGAAAATCGGTAGGCGTGCTCCGCTACCAACTCCTTTGCCAACGCAAGCAGCCACATATAATGCGGCAAACTTTCGCGGACCCAAAGTGCGCTCGGATGATTTTTATGACAAGCCTTATATCCGCGATTGCCCGTACTGAGACAAATCGGCGCGGATGCTTGGATATTTGGGGTGCCCCCATTTTCGTGATTCGCCGTATACAGAAGTTGCGTCGATTCTAGAATCATTTTAACAACGTGCTTATCGCAATGCCATTTGGCGCATTGACGCGTTCGGCGGCTAAGAAAGAAGATATTCATTGCTGAAATGCGTTTATATCAGAGCACGGTTCTCAATTTTTTCCGAGGATGTCGGCTACAATACAATTAAATCGGCGCAATGGTGGTCCCTTGGGGTCTTTTTAACTGTATACTAGAAATATACGGCTAAAAAATATTTACAGTACCATTTATACTATGGGGACGCTGGGCGCCGGAGTGGCTAATCGGCATTGTGGAGAAGCATATAATCGAGCAGCATTGCACGCATCATCGGCTCCGGCGTCTTACTACTTCCCGGTTTCAGAACTCCCTTACGCAGCAATGCACGCCGAACCTGTGCTATTGGCAGCGCATTCACCTTCTCTTTTATCCGCCGAGCCGCCGTTCGGCTGCCCGGTCGCATTGTTATGCTAATCCGGCGCTCCCGGAATTTGCGAGTTTTTGTGGGGTGCGCCTGAGGGGCAACTTGTTTGAGCGGGGTAGAAATTACCAGCCGCTCCTTCTTCCGCGTCGCCACCATTGCCGGCGCACCCCCGCTCTTCCGCTTGGTGGGTAAAATACGGGGCGCCCCTGGCAGTGCCGACGCCGGGAGGGGCAGTGAATTCTTCTTTGCCGATAGTTTTATAGTAGTGTTGCCGCTGTAAACGGATGCGCCGCCGCCACTCATCGGAGGTCCTACATTGAGCTTAACGTCCATCGCGGTAGGTCCATGGGCGGGTGTATCGAGCTTTTCAACGTTTGGCATTGCGGCGGTGTTGGCTGAGGGGAGCCAACTCTGTCCGCGTGTATCGATAGATGGGGCAGGCGCTGGTATGACGTTAGGCGCTGGTATACCTTCGGCAACTTGGGTGGCGGTCATTTCGGCTTCGGCACCCTTGACGTCAGCGGGAGCAAGAGCGCCTCCCTTTGCCCGTCGCTTTCGTGTCGTAGTCCGGGCGAGTTTCTTTATATCCTGTTCCATCAAGGTAACGTTCACCGTTTTCACGTCAGACATTGGCGGGCAAGCCTCTAAATATGACTTAGATATTATACTGTCTCAAGTGCGAAAAAGCCAAACAGTCACCAATTTTTAATGTACGGATGAATGGTCTAAAGCGATGACAAATTTGATTAACACCTCGGCGCTCATCTCTGAACACAACAAAAATGGAGAACGCTTGGAAAAAAATCCTAGATTTGTACTTCGCTCAACATGATAATCGGCAGATTATTTACCACCAGATTGCCTCATTTAACCATTTTATGGACTTCGATGTAGTCGATACAATTCTTCGCTCATGTCCTATTCGCGTGGTAGGGTCGCCGGATTTGACACTCACGGGCACCACCCGCGCCGCGGCAGGTACGGCGGGTACGGCGATTCGTGTGACGGTCGAGGAGACGACCGGTACGCCGAGTGGAACGGCGCCGGCAACAGCGCTGCCTGGCGGTAAAGCTCCTGGTGGCGGTCCTCCTCGCGAGGTCGAGGTTATTGTCAAATTTCAAAATGTAAGTATTCGTAAACCGACCATTTTCGAAAATAACGGTGCCCTTACCCCTATGTATCCGAACGACGCTCGCCTTCGTAATTTCACCTATGCGGCACCGGTTTATTTGGATATGGATGTGACGACCACACTTACCGACCCTGGCAAGGGAACAAAGGAAACGCGGACGCGGACGTTGACGCGGGTCCTTGCCGGCAAGATTCCTGTGATGGTCGGCAGCAAATATTGCCTTCTATCCGAGAGCCCTGAGAAGCATCCACGGGAGCTCGGCGAGTGCTCGGCGGATCCGTTTGGATATTTCATCATTCAGGGCGGCGAGCGTATTATCCTTTCGCAGGAGCGAATGGCGGAGAATCGGATGTTTGTATTCCGTAACAATAAGGCGAAGCATAAGGAGGCGGAAATCATTGAATGTAAATCGATTGGACCAGATAATGAAGGAGTTCCAAAGAATATTGCGGTCAAGATTATTTATAATCCGAAGCTGGCAACGGGACCCGAACATATTCGAATGACCCTGCCGCGCATCAAGGCGGAGATTCCCCTTTTCATTATGTTTCGCGCTCTTGGCGTCGAGGCGGATAAAACAATTATTGAGTTGATTATGGGTGACGTTCACAATGATTACGAGATGATCTTTCAAGAATGTATTATGGAGGCGGCGGACATTCGTGGCAAGCAGGTGGCGCAGGATTTCTTACAAAAGCATTTGGGAAGTGGAGGCGGAATTCGCGAGCAGCTGAGCGCGTCCACTCTTGCCGCATCAAAGGCGCCGAAGGAGAAGCTCATTACAGAAATTCTGGCGGAGGAGTTTCTGCCTCACATTGGCGGGGCGGATATGATGTATGAGAAGGCGTGCTTCCTTGCCGCGATGACGAAAAAGGTCCTAGACGTCTACCATAATAAGATTCCGTATGATGACCGTGACGGCTATCCAAATAAGAAAGTGGAGCATCCTGGCAATCTTCTCGGCAACCTTTTCCGTTTCTACTTTGGAACGAAAGTCATCAAGGATATGAAGTCGACGATTGTCAAGGAGATTCACAACGGCAGCTGGAAGGCAAGTGGCAAGTTTGAGAATATTATTAATACGACAAATGTGTATAAAATCCTGAAGACGACAATTGTCGAGGTGGGTATGAAGTCCTCGCTGGCAACGGGCAATTTTGCAAGCGGGAAGATGGGAACAAAGACGGGTATTAGCCAGGTGATGAATCGTCTAACCTTCTTGAGCGGCATCAGCCATCTTCGCCGCCTGAGTACACCAATTGAGAAAACAGGTAAACTCATTCCGCCGCGCAAACTTCATAACAGCCAGTATGGATTCATTTGCCCTGCTGAGACGCCTGAGGGACATTCGGTCGGTGTTGTGAAGAATCTTGCAAGCACCGCCAACATCACCCTGCCGTCTTCGCCGAATCCGGTCCTTAAGGTTTTGTACGATGAGCTGAAAATGAAACATCTTGCGGAGACAACGGCGATTGAGCGCCGCGACCTTCTAAGAGTGTTTATTAACGGAGCATGGATCGGCACTCTTGGAGGTAGCGCAGATGCTTTCCGCGCAGTTCAAGCACTTGTAACTGCCAAGCGTGCGGGACGCATTCATCCTCATACAAGTGTGGTGTATAAGTCGAGTCCGAATGAGGTTTGGGTCAATACAGAGGGTGGTCGTCTTGTCCGTCCACTCTTTATTGGTGAAACAATCCGCGAAGTCCTTTCGACCAATTGCCAGAAGCCATGGGAAGGCTGCGATTCATGGAATGACTTGATGCGCTGGGTCAGCCCAAGGGGGAATCAACTGATTGAGTTTGTAGATGCGGGTGAGTCCGAAAATCTATATATCGCAAAAACTCTTGGCACTCTGGATAGCACACATACTCATTTGGAAATTCATCCGTCGGTGATTATTGGAACAATGGGATCGAATATTCCGTTTCCAGACCATAATCAATCGCCGCGTAATTCGTACCAGGCGGCTATGGGTAAGCAGGCAATGGGAGTATATGCGCTCAACTTTACAGAGCGCCTTGATACGATGAGTAATTTGCTTTGCTATACTGCGCGTCCCCTTGTCTCGCCGTATATGAGTAAGTACTATCGGGCACAGGATATGCCATCGGGCTACAATATTATTGTAGCGATTATGACCTACGGTGGTTACAATCAGGAGGATTCGGTCATGATTAATCGCGCGGCACTCGACCGCGGACTCTTCCGTTCCATCTTTTACCGAACATACAAGGACGAGGAGAAGAAGAATCAGGCAAGTGGTGAGGAGGAACGATTCTGTAAACCGGATCCGAGTCTGACGAAACAAATCAAGTTGGCAAATTACGAGAAGTTGGGAGCAGATGGAATTATTCCTGAAAATACGTATGTAGATAATGATGATATATTGATTGGCAAGGTTGTCCCTATTCGCCTTCGCGCCGTGGAGGGAGCAATGGCGGCGGGTGTGAGCCACTCGTCCCTTGCCTCAATGAGCGCAGCGGCAGCCGCGGCGGCGGTGGAGGCGGTGGGCGGCAAGCGCTACCGAGATGCTTCGAAGATGCTCCGTAACAACGAGACGGGATTTGTAGATAAGATTTATCGCGGACGCAACGGTGAGGGATTCTCATTTGTTAAGATTCGCGTACGGTCCGAGCGCATTCCAACAATCGGTGATAAGTTCTGTAGCCGTCACGGACAAAAAGGAACGGTAGGAATGATTCTGGAGCCTGAGGATATGCCTCAGACGGCAAGCGGCATCATTCCTGATATTATTATTAATCCTCATTGTATTCCGAGCCGCATGACAATCGCACATTTGATGGAGACGCTCATGGGACGAGTAGGAGCAGAGATTGGTGCGGTAGGCGATGGTAGCCCGTTCACCGACGTCTCGGTTGATGGACTTTCGAAGATGCTTCGCGACCAACTCAACCTAGAGCCGTACGCAAATGAAGTGATGTATTGTGGAACGACGGGAAAG
>Ga0208868_1000039_pt1 | contig 34463 bp, 30 predicted proteins | sample CryBogCBE23Oct07_FD_184583 | JGI IMG/M metagenome (GOLD analysis project Ga0208868, IMG submission 184583) | Freshwater microbial communities from Crystal Bog, Wisconsin, USA - CBE23Oct07 (SPAdes) (version 2) | ecosystem: Environmental > Aquatic > Freshwater > Lake | place: Crystal Bog... | reverse complement strand
TGCGCCGCCCGATGAGCGCCACCTATCATTCGTAAACGGAATCGCGACCCGTCGTGGCGGTAAGCACCTTGACTACGTATCAAAGATGGTTCTTACCGCGTTCTGCGAGCACGCAAAGAAGAAGGCGAAACTTGATATCACACCCGCTCTTCTTAAGGATTCCGTTGTATGGTTTGTCAACTCCACAATTGTGAATCCTGCCTTCGACACGCAGACGAAGGAGACACTCACAACGCCCGCCGCAAAGTTTGGCTCGCTACCCGTCTTGTCTCCAAAGTTTGTTGACAAGCTGGTGAAGATCGGTCTGTTGGCGGAGGCACAGGCACTCTTTGAGGCAAAAAACACCGCTGCTGCTAAGCGTACCGATGGTAAGAAAAAGTCTACAGTCCGCGGCATTCCGAAGCTCGAAGACGCGATTTGGGCGGGTACTTCCAAATCTGCCGACTGTACGCTCATCCTGACTGAGGGAGATTCAGCCGCCACAACGGCGATTAGCGGACTGAAGGTGGTTGGTCGCGAGCGTTACGGCGTCTTTCCTCTCAAAGGTAAGATTATGAACGTTAAGGATATCTCTGTTGTGAAGAAGACGGCAAATGTAGAGCTGACGCACATTAAGCATATTCTTGGTCTGGAGACCAACAAGGTCTACACGGATCTCAAACAACTACGTTACGGACGCGTGATGATTATGACAGATCAGGATGTAGACGGCTCACATATCAAGGGTCTGTTGATGAATCTATTTCATACCGACTGGCCGTCCCTGCTACGCCTTGGTTTTCTATGCTGTCTGATGACCCCGCTATTGAAGGCAACAAAGGGAAAGACCACGCTCTGCTTCTATTCAGAGTCTGAGTACGAAGCGTGGCGTGCAGGACTTGTTGGAGCGGAAGCGGATGGTCGTGGTTGGAAGACGAAGTATTATAAGGGTTTGGGTACGTCTACGGCGCTTGAGGCACGTGAGTACTTTGCAAATATGAATACGGTCGAGTATACCTGGGACGGTGAGTCCGATGCTACGATTGACTTGGCATTCAATAAGAAGCGCGCCGATGACCGCAAGGTCTGGCTCGGTAGCTTTGATAGGAAGCGACATCTGGAAGTCGGCGCGGGCGGCGGTAAGGTCGGCTACTCCCGTTTCGTCCACGATGAGCTTATCCACTTCAGCTCGGCGGATAATGTACGTTCGTTACCGCACGTAATGGACGGACTCAAGCCGTCTCAGCGTAAGATCTTCTGGTCGGCGCTCAAGCGCAACCTTGTTAGCGAACTACGTGTGGCGCAGCTGGCGGGCTACGTATCCGAGACGGCGGCGTATCACCACGGTGAGGCGTCCCTAACTGGCGCAATTATTGGTATGGCGCAGAATTTCGTTGGCTCCAACAATATTAATCTGCTGACGCCTAACGGACAGTTCGGAACTCGTCTTATGGGCGGCTCCGATTCTGCTTCGCCCCGTTATATTCATACGCATCTTGAGGCGATTGTACGTTCTCTGGTAAAGAAGGAGGACGATGCTATTCTTCGGCATCTAGACGACGATGGTCTACCGGTTGAGCCTGAGACATATCTACCAGTCATCCCGCTCCTGCTGGTGAATGGTTGTATCGGTATCGGCACTGGATTCTCTACAAACATCATTCCTTACAATCCGCTTGATTTGGTATCGGCACTCGAAATGCGTCTGGCAGGAACGGTTACGGACCTTACAACGCATACGCTCAAGCCCTGGTGGTTTGGATTCAAGGGGGCTGTGTTGGCGGGCGCCGATGATAAGACCTGGATTACCAAGGGTATTTACGAGTTTGTCGACGACGATGCGGCTACGATTCGTATCAAGGAGCTTCCCATCGGTTGCTGGACGAATGACTATAAGAACTTCCTTGACACGATGCTGACCGAGCAGGAAGAACTCAAGTCCGTGGCGAAGAAGGATGGCTCTAAGGCAATGGTATGGCTTCGCGGATACGAGGAGGCATACAACGATATTGACTGTGACTTTATTCTTCAGATGGACCCAGAGTATTACCACGAAGCGCGAGCGTATCCTGCTGACTTTGAGACCCGTTTCAAGCTGTTAACCCAACATAAGACGACAAATATGGTTGCCTTTGATGTTGACGGTAAGATTCGGCGATTTGGGTCACCTGGTGAGATTCTGGAGCGTTTCTACGGCGAGCGACTTGGCGCATACGGTAAGCGTAAGGCGCACGAACTCGGTCGCCTTGAAACCGAAATCACCGAGCTCTCCGCACGCCTACTCTTCATTAAGTCGGTGATTAGCGGTAAGCTTGTCATCTCAAATGTCGAAGATTCGGTATTGTATGCGGCAATGAAGGCTCTCGGACTTCCTCCTATCTCTGATCCTGATGGCAAGGACCTCAAGGCGTACGAGTATCTCCTACGTCTTCGGGTGGATCGTCTTAAGGCGACAGCAGTGGCAGAGCTTGAGCGTGAGGTTGCCGACCATCAGGAGAAGCACCGCGCACTAACTGGGATGTCGCAGGAGATGCTCTGGCTCAATGACCTACGTGGATTCCGAACTGCCTATGGAGTCTATGTGACGGCGCGCGAAGACTCGTATAAGTCGGCAGCAACATCGTCGGTTGCTGAAAAGGCGCCTAAAAAGCGCGCGGTTGCTCCTAAAAAAAAGGCTTGAACGGCAGTGAGCGCGTTCCAGCGGAGCTCTGATTGACCGGTAACTTTATCGGATCCGGTAGCGTATCAATATCATTCAAGTAATACTTATACATTCCTAGCTCTGCTAATATTTTTGGTACAGACCACGCAGCAACTCGCGCATTTAATTCGGCGATTTGCTCCGGAATTTGGTCCGGTAAGTTCCGGCTATACCATAAAAAGATAGCCCGCATAATCATAAAAAGGTCGTCCGTGCTAACGGGGTCAATCACATCACCGGACTTGTCAAATACTCCGCGACGAATAGCATTTTGTACGATTTGAAAGTTTGCCTTGGAAAAGAAGGCTTGGTTCAGGGGCGTCTGCTCAAAATTACCGCGAATTCCATCTTGTCCGGCAGTGGACGGGGCGGTTTTCGCATATTGGAAACCGGGCAGGTTCATTACATCCTGGCTCATAGGCGCGTTCAAGGAGACTCTTCCTGGACTTTGTTCGTCGAGTGTGCTCATGGCTGTTCCTTGTCCTTGTTTAAGAATTTTTTTCTTTTCACAAGATATAAACAAATGACGTCCGTCCGCGCCACTTACTCCCAAATCCCTGCGAACAAGCTCTACATCAACATCGCGAACATTGCTTCTACGATTGTTGACTCGAACAACAATAAGGTCCCTTGGGTCACCAGCGCCGCCGCATCAGGTCTAAACACCGCCGGTGGTGCCGTCCTCCGCGACATGGGTCGTAACGTTTACCTCCCTGACCCCAATGTCGCCACGGCGGTTGGCTCCCAGTCGACCATTCTCCGCCGCGTTCAGCTTGTACCATCGCTCGCGAACAGCTACTACGGTACGGGTGATAGCGCCTTGTCGGCGGCGGGCTCCGACACGGACTACTTCTGCGGCTACATCCGCCTCGGCGCACAGACCTACGCCGGCGGCGACGGTGTCCCCACAGGTGTTGCGCGCCTCAACTAAATAGTTGATAACTAAATATAATTACTTTCTATACATTTATTTACTAAATAAATGTAAAGTTCTTAAGAATTATCCGGCATCCGGTATTTTTTTCTCAACACTAGATATAAACAATGACCTCCGTTCTTGCTGGTTTCTCCCAGATCCCCGCAAATAAGCTCTGGACGAACCTTGCCGATATTCGTTCGACGATTGTAGACTCCAACAACAATCCGGTTCCCTGGGTCGTTGCAAGCCAGGCGCAGTATTACCTCTCCACACCTGGTGCGTCGGTTCTCCGTGATATGGGACGTAACGTATACCTCCCTGATCCCACAGTTGCCTCGGCGGTTGGCTCCCAGTCGACCATTCTCCGCCGCGTTCAGCTTGTTACATCCGGTCAGAACGTCCTAGGCGCCGCCGGTTACTACGGCACAGGCGACAGTGCCCTATCGGGTGCGGGCTCCGACACGGACTACTACTGCGGCTACATCCGTCTTGGCGGACAGACGTATGCCGGCGGCACGGGTGTCCCTACAGCAGTTGCACGTATCAACTAAACGTATTTTATATTATCTGATAAGTATAACACAATAGTTATCAGAAAAATTCTATATACGTTATAGAAGTATGTCAGTTGTTAATACTATTGCTATGAAGAAGTGGGCGGCTACAGTTGCCAACATCAAAAAGAAGGCATATATAATCATAGCTATACTTGTTACAGTTGGCATAAGTTACTTTTTTTATAGTGTTCTTAACCGCCCTGTTGCCGGTGTTCTATTATTCTTAGGTACTGCTGTTATCTTTTTTTACTACTGGATCAAATGGTTTGCTATACCACAACCTCCGGACCCAGACTTTAATCCTGGTAAAAACGCCTGTCCCGATTACTTATCTGTTGTCCCCAGTAATAGCGGATTATACAAACCATCCTCCCCTACACAATATTTTTGCGTAGATTACGTCGGAGTCAGTCGTAACGGCGCGTTGAAAAAGATGGATCCTAAGAAACTACCTACAAATATTAAAAATCCTGCTTACATATTCTCTGTAGACCCCTCAGTTGATTTTAGAAATGCCGCAACTCGCGCAGCATTTGTCCAACGCATTATGAAGGCTGGGCTCTCTTACAATTCTTTAGGCGATAATTCTCTTCCTATACAAGGACCTTTCACAGATTAATTTATAAAATCACGCATCTAGTTAGAGATGTCCGTATCATCCACTGCGGCAGCAAAGAAATGGGCAGCGTCATTCGCATACATCCAGCGAAAAGCATACTGGATTCTTGGTCTTCTTCTTGTAGGATTTGTTGCGTATTTTTACTATACTGGACTCAATCGCCCTGTTGCCGGCGTTCTTTGGTTCCTAGGTGGATTTATTGTATTATATTATTATTGGATAAAATGGTTTTTAATACCTAAGCAGAAAGACCCAGATTTTAATCCTGATGTCGCCGGTGTATGCCCCGACTATTTATCGATTGTACCACCAGATAGTGGATTATATAAACCATCCAGCCGCACACAATACTTTTGTGTAGACTTTATCGGTGTTAGCAAGAATGGTGGTCTTAAGAAGACAAACCCCGCTGATATTGCAACCAAAATCAAGAATCCTGCCTATCGTTTCTCGGTTGACCCCGCAAAAGACTTCAAAACAGCACAAGGGCGCGCCGCATTTTTAAAACGCCTAAACGCAGCCGGACTCTCCTATAGCTCTCTAGATGGTACTACACTTCCAACACGAAATGATAGTATAGCACTGGAACCTACGGGTCTCGCCAGTGTGTCAGGACGCTCAGCCGCATTATAAAAAAAGAAAGTAGTACAATGGAATCTAAAGAGATTCGCCACCTAATAACTAAATGGCAATGATTCACACAAGCCTTTTTACCCAAATCATTGATTGGGCAAAAAAGCCTGCTCCCCGTACTCCATCGTCACTCTTTCTATATGGACCACCTGGTATTGGTAAAACGACCCTTGCTCGCCTAGCATTAGAGCAGGCAGGGTACCGTGTTGTAGAATGGAATGCGTCACAGCATCGCCATAAAGCTGCCGTAGAGGAATCTCTAATACCTCTACTTCGAAGTTGTAACGTTGCCGACTTTTTCCGCCCTGAAGGTCCGCGCAATCTTGGTATTATTTTGGACGAAATCGACGGAATGTCTGTTGGTGATAAGGGCGGTCTGTCCGAGCTTGTTCGTATTTTAAAAGAGTATAACGGACATAATGCGATTGTCTGTATTTCGAATGAATGGATGGAAAAGAAGTTTCAGCCCTTCTTGAAACTCTGTAAAACATTCCAGATTTCTGCACCTTCTCCCGCTGATGTTTATGCGTTAATTAAGACACAGTTTGAAAAAGTTCCTAAACACTGCGATTTAATGAAACTTGCAACTGATTTGCTTGCCGTCCATTCTGGCGACCTTCGTAAAATTTTACAATCGGTGTGTGAAATCAAAACTGATATGGCAAATGGTACTATTTCAGTTGCGGATGTTAAAAATACTATTGAAATTGGACTCGCTGATGCGAAAGCCCTTGGCTCCAATCGTATTCGTCGCTCTGAAACGATTAAATCGGCAGTCGGTCAATTACTACGGGGTAGCCTTGATATGACGACCGAAGTACCCCTCAATAATAATGACCTCAATTTAGCAGGACTTCATTTACACGAATCCTTGCCGACCTGGATTTGCCGGTTTATTGGCAATAACGAGCGTGGATACGAAGTGTATAAATCTGTATTTCAAACAATTCTATCGTCTGATCGTCTTGACTACTATACATTCTTCTTCCAGCACTGGACTCTATTTCCTCTGACATACCAGGCAAAACTCCAAGCGGTTAATCAACTATTATTCGGACATTATGCGGTGAATGATGCGGCGACCTCTGTATGGAAAGATGATGATATGGAATATACAGCTGTTTTGTCAAAACAGTCTATGTTATATAATCAATTTCGGTACTTGTGTGAAATGCGTGATGCGTTTGTTGGGGCAAATCCCGTCTTTGACGGTGGATTTGACTCGACATTTTGGAAAGCGAATCTATTTATTACAGCAGCGAAGGTCGAACTTGAAAAGAAGGAATGTCCTGGTTACGGTAAGAAAATTGGTGGAGCTGTATGGGAAAATACCGAATTTTGGCGGGGTATGCTGCCAAAGTGGTTTCCGAGTGCCGATGCAAATCGGTTTATGCGGCTTATCCAAGCGCTGGATATTCCCAAGCCGATTCCGTTTCCTGCTTAATTTAGGACCACCGTTTCTCACAGTGCGAATTATGTCCGCCAGGGCAATACTCCGTCTGTTTGAAACCTGTCTCCTGTTTACAGCATTCAGCGTTATGGTCTTCCTTTGCGTATGGATTCTTTTGCCCCGTTTCAGGATTGATGTAAGTCGTACAGAACTTCTTACCACATTCCCAGCACCACGACTTGCCACAACCGGCGCCAATAAAGAAGTTATTGGTACCTGTCGGAAGTCCGCACGCAAAAATATAATTACAGGCGTAGTCTTTGAGACACCAACGTTGACACCAGGGACATTGTTTTGCGTCCATTTGACGTGGGCGAAGAAAGGATTCTGGGATTTCAAACAAGGAAACTAAGTAGAGATGAGTGGACGCGGAAAAACTCGTAAAGTTGGCAACGGCTCGTATATTATTGCAATTCCGTCGTATAAGCGTGCGGAAACTCTACGTGATAAGTCACTCGCAATGCTTGCCGATGCTGGCATATCTGCTTCTATCATTCACGTGTTTGTAGCGACTGAGGCTGAGAAGGAGACATATCGCTCAGTTCTGAAGCCCGGCACCTACGGAAAGCTGGTCGTTGCTGAACCCGGTATGGGCGCCGTCCGTAATTTCATAACCCGGTATTTTCCTATCGGCAAGAAGATTATGAATATTGACGATGATATCAAAGAGTTTAAGATGCTATCCAACGGGGGGTTGAAACCGGTTCGGTCCCTTGATAAGATTTTTCGTGACGGCTTTGCTGCGGCTAGCAAGACCGGCTTCCGTCTTTTTGGCTTCTACCCGGTTGCCAATGGCTTCTTTATGCACGACCGCGTAACGCAGGATTTGCGATATATCATCGGCTCCGCCTGGGGAATTATCAATCCTGGCATCGACGTACTGAAGGTAACCCTGGACGACAAAGAGGACGTTCAACGCTCTATTATTATGTACCTGGTCGACGGTGGAGTTCTCCGGTACGAAATGATTGCGCCCATTACCGCCTACTACAAGGAGCCCGGCGGGATGCAAGAAGAGCGAACGAAAAACCGTGTCGATAAATCCGCCCACGCTATGGTCGCCGCGTATCCTGGACTCGCCAAAATCAATCTAAGCAAGAAGTCCGGATTTGCCGAAGTGCGTTTGCGCGATCAACGTGATGAGAAGACATTTGGATTGGATGTTCTCAAAACATTCAAGCCACCTGTGGTATCCAAATAAAATCGCCGTCTTAAGTATAAGCACAAAATGGCGAACCCTTTCCACTCCCCCCGATCCGGCAAGTTCAACCGCAAGACGCGCGCGCTCCACCGCCGTGCCGCCGCCAAGCAGCCCCGCAACACCAAGGGTCGCTTCGTCAAGAAGTCCCGCAAGGCGACGCGCCGCAACCGTCGCCGGTAAACCAGTATTAAGGACCGCCTCTGATAAGCGATTCTAACCGACATTTGCCGGTAGGCACTTAACGCCGTTTATTCTTCTGCGTTTTCCGCCAATTACTCAATCGCTTCTCTAAACGTACCGCATCATACATAGTTGCTCCTCGGCATTTTTTCACAATGCCCTCGCGCAAATATGAAACCAAACTTAAACGCATACTTGTATCATCGGTTGGGATCATAGGGCTGTTGCCGTGTAGTTGATGGACATCCATAGCTAAGAAATCACCCTGGCGACAATCGACCGCACATCCATACTGAGGAAATCCGGTATACGAACCCTTATACGGCGCACCGCTTTCTAACACAACTAAATTGCCAAATCCATCCGGCCAATCTCCCGAATCTGTATGCGCCGCCGTACGAAAGTTCAGATTCGTCGTAATCGTTGAAAACGCGGTACCCTTGATATGAAACGGTGTACTTTTGGCAGCCTTCAGTTGATTTTCGTGCTCTTTCGGGCATAACTTCTTATACTGTTCATCAATCTCACGAATCAGCGGAAGGCACGCTTGCCAGTTGTCGGGATGCTTCAAATTAAACGACGTCAACCGGCATTGACTCGGCGCTTTAATTCCCGAATGCTTAAATGTCGCTTTCTGAGATACCGACCACTTATCAAAATACCCAATAATATTCGACATCACCGGATTCTTATTTCCCGTATCGGTTCCCTTATTTGAACCGCTTGCAATACCACGATCCGTTGATAAATGCTTTGCAAACGTCTTCAACGCTTCAAATGTATTTGTCGATTCGTTTTCGCTCAAGACATTTTTGCGAAATCTTAGGAGTAGTTGTCCGTCCTCCGTATAGACATCCGCGTCATCGTTAAGAACAACAGGAAAATCGCTCTCTTTCAAAAATGTGCGAGTTTTTTCCTTCGTTTCCTCGTCGGTTAGAATCTTTTTGACGATATACACGGGCACTTTGCCCGATTTATCGACAGATACAACTGGATTTGGCATCTTCCTATACTACCTGTTCATTTTCGTGAACCAGATATACGACTTCAAGAGGATTCTTACGACCTAACCGATTTGCACGACCTATAATCTGACTCTCCAACTCCGACGACATACGATGGAATAGCATTACGTGCGTTGCTGACTCAATATTGAGACCCGCGCCCATATTTCGCGCATTCAGAAACAGCACGTTATACTTGCCCGTCTTGAATTCCCTCAGGAGTTTTGCAATACGAAGTTGAGACCCATTCAGCATAGAATACTTAATATCTGCCGCGTCTAATGAATCTTCTAGTTTTGTAAAACTGGCATCGTACGAGCTAAACATAAGTACTCGCGCAGTCGGATTTTCCTTCATAAACTTCACAAAGCTATCATTCTTATTTAATAGTTGGTTTTGCTTGGGTGCTTCCTGTGGTTGGGCTTGCGGTTGTGCTATTCCAAGAACCTTAATCTCCTTAATATTATCAATACGTGCACGGCAAAGGGGGCAACTTGCGACTCGCTTCAAGGATTCACAAAGGCACGCAAAACAAAAGAGTTGCTGGCAACACGGTGTTACCGCCGGATTTGCCAAATCACAATAACAAATCGGACATGTCTGCTCCTTCGCACGCTTGAGCCGCTCCTGAATCGCCGAAATACGGCTCTCAATCGATGCTATTTTCTGTTCCTGTGCTTCTATTGCCTTCTGTTTGAGTGCGTCTGTTGAATATTCCAGCGTCTTCTTATATTCATAAGTCACCTTCGCATTATGGAGTTCCTTTTGTATAGCCGCAGTCACCGCATCCGTAATCTCCGCTTCTGTATACGAATTCATTCCAAGACTCTCAAGTGCGCCTGCTACATCGCCGGCATTCAGGCGCTCCATCATCTCCCTTGAAATAAAACTATCCAATACACGAATATTTGTCGGTGTTGCACATATAATCTTTCGTGTTGTTGTAACAGGCATACTAAAACTTGTTTTAATATACTCCTCGGACGAATGGACTATAAGGCGCGCACTTTGACTGACTGCCGCATTAATCGCTACCGTCGAGTGATTTGCCGAAATTCCGCACATACGTCGCACTATATTCACGTGCCGACAGCCAGGAATCTGTAAATAATGGTTATTTTGTAGTTTCTTAACCCGTTCAATAATATGCTGCGGGGTCTCTTCAGGCGGAGTATAGGCACTTAGTACATTAAAATAGGCACCGCCCGCAAAGACCAAATTCAACCAACTTGCCGAAATAAACCAATAAAATAGTCCGTTAATATCATCCCAATCGGTCGTAATCGCAATACTATCCGCTTCATCAATAAACACTCGCTTCCAAAGAATATTTCGCGGATGATGGATTGTACGGAACGTATTCCACATTGTAGATGATACAAACAGTGCGTCATACATCGAAGTCTCGATTGTCTTTAGCAAATCCTCTTGTTCCGCATCTTTCTTTTTCTTAATAAACATACATTTCAATGATGTATCATTTGTAACATACGTTTCCCACTGCCCCATCAGCGCGTGGGGAATAATAAAAAGAGACGTATTCATCGGTTTGAGTTTTGTCCCTGATACCGTCATAGTTTGGTCGCGTACTCGTAAAAGACCTACATCACGTCCATCCTGTAAAACGGCATTTCCGCGTATAATATACTCGTTATAGAGCGATGACGGTGCCGGCATCTTTACCAGGGCTAACGCGGTAAGAGATTTGCCAGATCCTACACGGTCGCCTAAGATTCCGTACGATGTATATAATTTTCCGCCTACTGATTCACCGGCAATAGCATTCACATCGAGTCCCTCCGTTTTTGCGGTCTCTAATCGTAAGGCTGCTGCTAAGGCGGATTGTTGATGCAAAAGCAGTGGGGTTTTCAGCCACTGTGGTGTAACCGCCTTCGGCGACTCCTCATTTAATTCTTGGCTATATAATGCCTCAAAAAACGACCATAGTTTTCTTCGAGAGATGATCGACATAGTCTTCTACGCCTTTTTTTGCTAGCGGGGTTTAAATACTATGTTGATATTATAGGAATGCCTTCAAACGGGCGGCGTTTAAAGAAGACCATAAAACGGCGTAAAGGGGGTTCATTTATTGGTAGAGGCGCATCAGGCTGTGTATATAAACCCGCTTTACGGTGTAAGGGGGACGCCACGCGACGCGAAGGAAAACTCAGCAAACTTATGACACAAGAGTATGCCGAACAAGAATTTCGTCAACGTACTCTCTTTGAGCCACTCAATGCCAAACAGACTTTTTTTTTGTACCCCGATACAATGTGCGAGCCCGAACTTCCATTTGAAGCAAGTAACGAAGTTGAAAAATGTACTTTAGACTCATTCAACGGATTACCCGATAAAGAGAAACGTATTCTGATGATAACCGATGGTGGCACATCATTATCTGATACAGGATTTATTCGTCCAGGAAATATGTATCAAGTATTAGCAAGCCTTACTAATGTGTTTAAAGGGCTCATACTAGCACATGCTGCCGGTATTGTCCATATGGATATCAAGCCACATAATATAGTAACAGAGCCCAAAGGGCGTAAATTTATCACACGTCTTATCGACTTCGGTTTATCGCTTAAAATAGATACATTACCCGTTCTTACTACCATTCCAGACGAACAAATGTACGATTTTAATGTATTTATGGCTAATTATCCATATTGGGGTCCAGATCTTCGTCTGGTAAAACCGGATTATTTGAATGATCTTGAAACACAAGATATACTCGAACAAGAATCAGCGCTTAAGAAAAAACGTAGTGATGATTGGCTAATCGATAACGATTACAATAAATATTATATACTATTGGACAAAGCAGGATTATTACCCCATACTTTTTTTTCAGGTGATAATTTTTTACTCAATAAAAAATGGGTGATTGATATGGCAAATAAATTATATGGAATGTCTGATATAGATCGATGGACTCTTGTATTTAAGAAAAACGATGTATTTGGTCTCGGACAATCAATTCTTGAAATTTATAGAAAATCCATAAAACTCATTCATCTAGGATATCCTATGCTTGCACAAGAAATGGCGGCTGCGATAGACGTACATCTAGCAAATTTATATCATAAAATGACCTATCCAGATCCGTTTACTAGAATAACGATGGAAGAGGCTCTAGACATATATACAAACAATTTACTACCAAGATTTGCGGTAGTTTTACGCGTATCCGAAGAAGACGTTGAAGCGGCGAAACCGTAAATGGGGTCTAAATGTTCGCCCACGTACCATAATAAAAGATGTCAGTGGAATGGCCTGGCAAACTTGTAAAATCCGCAACTAAGCCGTTTGTATCTATTTTGACACCTACATACAACCGTCGCGCCTTTATTCCCTATCTAATCGCCTGTATTAAGGACCAAACATATCCTAAAGAGCGTATGGAATGGGTTGTATTTGACGATGGCTCCGATTCGATTGAAGATTTACTAAAGCCTGAATTTCGAACAATGAATATCCAATATATTCGCCCCCCGTTGGGGGACAAAGGCTCCGAGACGAAACTCAGCATTGGCGCAAAGCGCAATCGCCTTCATGCCGCGGCACGCGGTGAAATTTTAGTCTGTATGGACGACGATGACTACTATCCGCCTGAGCGCGTCAATCACGCCGTCATGACGCTTGTTGGGCGTAAGGCAAGCCTGGCAGGCTCTACACGCAACCACGTCTTTTTTCCTGATGATGGTACAATTTGGGAGACCGGACCCTATGGACCCAATCACGGCACGTTCGGTACTATGGCGTTTACGAAGGAGTATGTGCGAACGAATAAGTGCGACGAATCCCGCGCCTTTGCCGAAGAGGTTGAATTTACCCAAAAATATTCGGTCCCATTGGTCCAACTTGAGCCGCGTAAGGTTATGCTTGTTATCGCACACGAAGGCAATACCTTCGATAAAAGCAAACTTCGCTCAAATGGAAATCAATTTATACGCGCGACCGAATTGAAACTTAATACATTTGTTCGAAATAAAACAATACGTGATTTTTACAACGGGCTCAAACTCTAGTCTTTTGTCTAAGTAGGAAGTGAGATGGCATCGCTCTTTGAAAATATGCCCGGTATGAGTACCGTGCGCAATGTTGCTACAAATGTAGCAAACAGCACAAGTCGGCTCGGTGCTAGCGGAACGGCACAGAATGTAATTCTTTACGGATTACTTGTGGCGGTCGTAGTCCTTATTTATTTATTACTTACCGGTTACAAATTTTCGTTAAAATCGATTGATATTCGCCCTGAACGATACAAGGCGCTCGACCATGCCCACGTCTTTTGGAGACATGGTATGGGCGGTGTAAGTAATTTACGTATTACGGACGAAGTACTGCCAGCTGATATGAATACAAAATATACATACCATTTTGATTTATTGTTAGCAAATACACGGAATCTAACAAATATACAAGGACCGTATCGTCATATCTTCCATCGTGGTAGTGCCGAATTGTACTCTGATGGGAGTGGTGCGATTGTGCCATCTGGCTCTGGCTCTATGTCTTTACCTCCTTACGGCTTACCCAAACGTCTCAATCCCGGTATCTTTTTAGATCCAAACACGAATGATATTATAATATTTGTCGATACAAAGTCTCAGACAGGAGAGGTTTATCGTGAATCCGCTCGTATTTCTGACATTCCTCTTGACAAACCTCTTCGGCTCACTGTAAGCCTCCACAATCAGGTCCTTGAAGTGGACCTAAACTGTAAGTTAGAACTTACAAAGGTACTTGCCGGTGAGCCAAAGCCAGTTGAAAATGTTCTCTACGGACTCTGTGGAAAAGCCGCTGCCGAAGCATCCATACAAAATCTATATGTCTGGGCTTACGCTATAAGCAGCGAGGCATTGAGCCACTTCTGCCCGATGCCTTTCCCACCATTCCAACTACCTGCTAAGACCTGCGGTGCTACAACAGATTCTGCTCTTATGCCGCCCAAAGATATAAGCGCGCAAATAAAGGGACTTTTCGCTACAGAATAAATTATAAACTGCTAAAAACATACTTACAGTATAAGAGGAATGAATCCCCGATTTATATTTCTTATACTCATTTTGCTTATTATTGTTGCTGCTGTTATCTATATACTCTATTTTATGCCAAAATCCGACGAAACAAAAGTTCTCGGTCCATTTGTGTTGAACGGTCGTCCCTCCGAGAACGACGCTGTTGGCTCTACGCTTCAATCCGTTCTAACCCAGGCACAACTCACACAGTCTTTAAAAAGTAATTTTACTATCGGCTTCTTCATCTATATGGATAAAGTGAACGATGAGCGTATTCCATTTGCCGGTCCTAAGGGAGATTATCGTTTCAAACCCCTTGTCAAACTTCTAGGCGTCGGCGAATTTATACTTGACCCCGTACATCAAACTGCTCTTCTGAAACTCAGCCCCCTTGTACCACTTATGATGAACGGACAATTATCACCGCCTCCCCAGGCAGAAATTGAACGTGTCATGAATGCCCGTTGGAATCAAATTACAATTGCTGTTGAAGGACGCTCTATTGATATTTATTTGAATGGAGAGCACGCTACATCACTTATACTTGAAAATCTTACGTGGACGAATCCTACCGGTGTACTTCTTGAAACTTCTCCGGATTTCTGGGGACAAGCTGGTATGATACAAGCCTGGCCTCGCCGCCTGACCGAAAAAGAGATATGGGAAAACTACAAACACGTTACAGATTTACGTGGAAAGCCTAATATCCCGGACGGACAGCCTACATTCAAAAGTATCTGGCACGAACTCTATAATGTTATGTGCCACGCTGGCTTCTGTCCGAATAAGGGAAATCGTAAGGGGGATGATGTAAACGGCTTTGAGTATGTAGATTACGAATACGCCTGAAGATTTTAATGCTCTAGTTTAGAAGAAGTATGAACGCATACAACCGAGTAAAATTATTCTTTTACGAAAGCTCGGGGCTCGTATACAATGTTGTATATCTATTAGCCCTTGCCCTTATCTGCTACTTAGTTTACAGCTACTTAACGGGTAGCTCGGATACAGAGCGCTATGTTCTCCAGGTAAAAATGACAAACGGAGTGTACGGAGTTCCAGGAAACCAGTCTGGAAAGGTAAAACCGTATTGTATTAACTACGACGATAATAAAAAGCAAGACCCGAGTTTTGTCCCTAACCCCAATCTCCGCATTATTGAGGGCGCCGATTTCACCATCAGCTGGTGGATGTATATCAATACGTGGGATGGCTCAAAGACAAACGTGATTAAGCCCATTTTTACAATCACAGACCCGAATGTATCGAACCCTGCTCTTGGAAATAACTCTGCCTATGTGATGACAGCATTCTTATACCCCAATACAAATATGCTCGGTGTTCGTTTACACACACGCGGTGTTAAGTCAGACCAACTAACATGGAAGACACGCTTTGCTTCGAATGCGACAAGCGCTGCCACCGCCCAACAATCGTTCGCAAACAATGGTAGCACCCCTGTATGCGATATTAACGACGTTGATATGCAACGCTGGGTAAATTTCACCTGCGTTGTCAGTGGACGTGTCCTTGATGTTTACTACGACGGCAAACTCAATCGTTCGTGCGTTCTTCCGGGTCCAGTTGTCGGCTAACCTGCCGGCGGCGGTAAGCAGTATGTCAATACATCTGTTCTGGGAGGATTTAACGGTTTCCTCAACAGCGTGCTCTTCTCTGGTGTTGCGCTCACCCCGGACCGTATCTACGGTCTATACCAGTTAGGTCCTCAGGGAAGTACTAGCGTATTACATTCGCTTACAAATAATCTTGGCGTGAAGTTAACGTATAACAAGAACTAAGCGTATATGAATTCTCCATTTATAAAAAGCAATTATAAATAGAGGAAATGGAATCTGTCAGTGGATTTTTAATGGGTGATGGCTTAGTCCCCCAACTTGCCATTGTCATTCTTACAATGATTGGACTACAGGTTGTTATGGCTATGATAGAACAATTTAATTCGTTCTTAACAAAGTTAGACCGCCAAGCGGTTGTATTATTTGATAATACAACAGCTACATCTGTAAGTATTCCCCAGGGACTTGATACAGGTTTCCCTATTTTATATAACAGTCGCGATGAGCAGCAGGGCTCGGCATTCTCGTATTCTATGTTCTTATTTATTCACCCTGATACCTTTGAAAAGTCTGGTCCTGCTGGAAACCAGTGCGGTAACTCAAAGCCCGGTCTAGCAAATGGCAACGCCCCTGTTAAACTCAAGCATGTCTTCCACAAGGGAAGCGAAAACGGCTTCCCCAATCTTGCCCCCGCTGTCTTCGTCCAAAACGATGTAAATACTCTCCGTGTCTATATGAATACGATTGATTCTTGGGATAACTATGTCAGTGTACCGAATGTACCAGTTGGCAAGTGGTTCCACCTTGTCATTCTCCTCAAGGGTGTCAATCTAGATGTTTATGTCAATGGAAATATTGCCGTCCGTATGAAGTTGAAGACTGTACCGAAACTCAACCCAGGCGGACTCTACGTGATGAAGGACATGTACTTTCCTGACAAGCCTGGGTACGATGAGCGCCTTTTTGCCGACTATAATGTTGTAGGTCCGATGAAGGGTATGGTATCTCGCCTCAAGTATTTCGCCTATGCCCTCAACTACGCCCACATCGATTCTCTCTATCGCGAGCGCCCAAACACGTCTAGCATCGTCGCGCCATCCACAGACGCCCAACAGCCGCCCTACTTCTGGGATGACTGGTGGGTCAATAAGTATTAAATTACCTGATTTAGTTATAATTATATGAATTCGCATAGCGAACTTGTATAATAATTGGATGAATGGGAAGAATAGAATTAGCGGGCGAACTTCAGTCCGCCCAAACCACTGCTAATTTCCAAGAAATTCAGAGTCTCCACAAACGTATAAAGATTATATGTATATCCTGCTAAGTATGGAATCGGCCATACATCCACATCCAGCTCTAATCGGTCAATACGACTTGTATTGAGTGTACCTGTTGGCTGCTGGACCGATGACCCATTGAGAGAGAAACTATAAGCACTCAACGGCCACATTTCGTACTGTGTAGCTTCTCCTAGCGATTGGACCGCCGCGGAATTGCCCTCCATATAACGAAACGGTACATATTTCTGGAAGTAGTCGCTATCCTGGCTATCAAACAAAGCATTACCATTTGCCGTAAAAAATGTATTCAATAAAATATCGCGTTGAATGCCTGCAAGATTAATACCAGTGCGTCCCAAAGGCGCAGTAGCCGCACCTGGGTAAGGATTTGGTGCAGGGCAAGGCTGGACGTTGAGACCATTTGCATTTGTACATACAAAATTGGGGTAGGTCCAATACGGAGCAGGGGTTACAAAGGGACGCTCTGACCCTAATGTATACATCCAATTTGTCAGATTTGTGGACTGATTGCGATATGTAATCGCGTCACTACGCCGTGCGAAAAATATTAAACGAGTCGCTATATTATGTACGTCTAATCTATATGTATTTCGTGTTGTAATTCCATAAAAGGTAAACCATTGAACTTGGCGCACATTGTATCGTAATGTCTTGTTCGTAAACATGAGACGAACATCATCCTGTAAGAATGTAAAGGTTGCTTCTAAGGTTGCGTTGAGCGGCCAGCCATCGAGCAGCGGAACTCCGCCCGAAATATCTGTCAAAAAATATCTCATAGCGCCACTAATATCATTATTTCCGCCATATAGATTCGTCATTGACATAGGAAGATTGCCATAGAGTTTTTGATTCCAAATCTGCATATATCGGTCAATCGACGTTCCGTCAGGTAAATAACTTGGAGCAAGGGTCTGAACTCCAGGACGTACCCTGGCTCCTGACAAATCAAGGATAGTATATAAGTCGCGAATCGGGCGCATTTGAATTGTCACTTCCGAATCGTGATATTGTAGGGCAACAAGTGGGAGTGAATTTTCCGGAAAATCGCTAAACCATAGACCTAAGGGAATACGTAAAATACGACCTGGAATCGACGCCGAATTATTTTGAATCGGTGCCGGATTGTTTGGTGTGCCACGCCATGCGACTACATTCGGATACCCCATTCCTGGCGGGACGGTCGGATCCGCATAAATTCCATTTGCCGGATCGAAACATTCTGGCACATCGCCTACCATCACGCGCCATTTTGTATACGTATCGCTATCCTGGTCTAACATTGCGCGTGACGAAATCCAATCACTATTGAACTGCTGTATAATCTGACCGCCAATCGTGAATGTAATCGTGTCTATCATACGAACACCGATTTGACGAACCCACGCAAATTCATACTGCCGATCAACGGTAACTTCCTGATTGCCATTTGCGTCCAGAATAGGGCATCCGCTAACATCAACAGCGGGGCGAAGATACGCTTTACTGAAAATATCTGGCAATGTTATTCGTAGTACTAAATCACTGAGAAGGTCGCCTTGACGAGGGATTTTCGTCTTCAGCAGAATCGGCGCATCTGGCAGTAAGAGATTCGGTCCATCCAAAGGGATTTGGATCGGCTCCTGTGAAAAGTGTGTATAACGTTCAAACGACTTATAAAAATAGGTTGTTTGTGGGTTTCCATTGAGAATAATATTCTCGTTTCCGTAGCAAACTAGCGATAGTAACCCGCCCGGCATATCTAATCGGGCAACGATAATTCCTAACTACGAAAAGACGCACACTTACTTAGAGGATTATGGCAACACAAGCGTCCATGAATGTACTTATGAATAACACAAATGTCGGATTCACCCCCACCGTATCGGCGATCACAATTCTATTTTGGATTCTTGGGCTTCTTGTGCTATGTGTCGGGGTAGCTGTAGCGTTCAAATATTATCGATTACACGAAAGCCCCTGGTGGTCCGATCGTGCTCGCTCAAACAATGCGCTATGGGATTGGCTCGGCGCCTTTCGTAGCTCACCATCGTTCGGACAATATGGTACACTGAATGAAGTGCCAAGTGGACTTCAACTCTCGGTCGCCCCTTCGCCCGTAGAAAAACAAATTCTAAATCCTTCGCCACCGCCTGTTGCCTGGTGTTTCGTCGGCGAAGATCTCACCGGTCGCTATTGTGTCAAAGTTCCATCTGCTAAATCATGCGATCGCACGCGTGTATTTAACTCCCAGCAAGACTGTGAATTAAAAAATGGAAATGCTTTACCTGCCGGCGTTGTATCTCCGCACGATGGACGGAAAATGACACCCCTTAGCTCTGGAGTGCTGGCGCCTTAATGCGTCGGGTCCAAATAAATAACATTACTCGCAATCAATAGGGGAATGAGTCAATTATTGAGTCAGTTAAAAAATAATTTAATGTATCAGCTTCATGCGGCAACATATAATCCCGACGCTGAAGCATACGCTGCAGAGAAACAGGCGGCTGCTGTCGATTTAAGTGGAAGTAAGAAAGCCGATATAAGTGGATCCGATCTGAGTGGTGCTGATTTGAGCGGCGCTGATTTGAGCGGTATTATATGTTTTACCACTACAGTTCAACTGAGCCCTACAAATTTCTTTGCAAATGATACATTTAATACATATTATAGCAAAGTTTCAAAAGAAGGTTTACATCTGTATCAATTCAATTCATTGGCAAAAGCCAAATCAAAAGCTCAGTCAAGAGATGATTGTACTGGTATATTAACATATGTAACAAATAATCAAGCATTCTATTTAATTTATACTGCTGATGCTACACTGATAAATACAGCACCTTCAACGGATGTTTCAGGCTCGAGTACATCAGTTATGCCGTGGTCTACAGGCACACCTACAAATAATTTGACCTCGATGGCTGCGACGGCTGCTGGGTTGAATCCGCAATTTCTTCATGCTATGACATGTAGCGCACTTGAGAATGAAGAAGAGAGAAAAACATTTAGTCTATCGCGACTATTAAAACGAGCACTTGGAATTACCGGTGGTGTATTGGGTGTATTTTTATTCATTGCGCTCGGTATTTTTGGCGCGTCTCTGGCGACAAATCTCAATGTCTACCGCGGCTGGCCTTACCGTATTCTCTATGCGCTATATGGATTTGTATTCTTCTTCGTTGTTATACCGTATGTACTTCTATGGCGCTGGGCGTATCTGAAAAAACGCCCCCGCTTTTACTCTCTCATTCCTATCATCGGCGCACCCTTTGAAAATCGTATTGCCGCAACTCTCCTCAGTTGGCTCACATTTGAACCAGATGACGAAATGGCATTTTTAGACGGATGTAGGCTGTAATCACTTATAATGTTTATACGCTAAAAACCCCCCTACTCCTAATCCAATCCCTGCTACCATATATAGCAATGATTGTGTATCAAAATAAGGGCGCTCTGATGCCTCTTGAAAGGAGAATCTTGATAGTTTAGAGAGTCCTACTACAGAATGAACGAACTCGTGCCATGTAATTGTAGGTTTCTTGAGTTGTTGGTTTATTGTATTATGCATATTAAATAGCCATCGAATAAGGGTTTGTTTATCTCCTACAGCCTCACGAACAGGAGATTCTTTTAAATTCGCCTTATAATGTTCCTTACATATCGGACACGGTATTACATATTGTAATGACTCGAAGAAGTTTATGGCAGCCGCTTTCTCCTCCTCCTTTGGAAACGGTGAATATCCAATTGTTACAATATGCATCATCATCCAAAAAATAGGACCCCATACTGCCGGTCCCATTCCAATCGGTGGGAACGCCTCTTCCCTTTGTGGCGGAGTTCCTTTCATATTATCAGGTAGAGTTGGGCGGCTCATTCTCTTGTATTTAGATATTTTCCTGGGTTTGATTGTCCGAAAAAAGTTGGCGCACCTATCTAATGGAGTGCGTAAATTGTGGTAAACTAGGTCATACATTCCGGGATTGTACGGCGCCTGTAATGTCGTTTGGCATATGTGCGATTAAATTTTTAGAAAATATACCATATTATCTGTTGGTTAGAAGGCGTGATTCACTATGTTATGTAGAATTTCTACGAGGAAAGTATAAAATGGATAAAATAGACTATATTCATTTACTGATTAATGGAATGACAGTTGAAGAGCGTGGACGTTTGTTAACAAAGCCTTTTGAAAAACTATGGTCCGATCTTTGGAACGCTCAAAACACCCGACAGTTCCGAACCGAATTTGAAAATGCACGACGTAATTTTGAAAATCTTAAAACGACTGGAGACCGTAACGGAAAGACACTTGCTTTGTATATTTCTACAGCAACCGGTGCATTTACCGAAGCAGAATGGGGATTTCCAAAAGGACGCCGTGCGTTAAAAGAGAAAGAGCAAGAATGCGCTTTACGCGAATTCAAGGAAGAGACTGGTATTCCTGTAAAATGCATCCATATTCTTGACGAGCCACCACTGATTGAAGAATATGTTGGTACAAATGCCATTCCTTATAAGCAAACATACTTTGTTGCCTGTTGTAAACCAAATATTGTTGCAAATATTCAACCTAATAATCATATTATGAAACGAGAAATCGGTGACATTAGTTGGTTTACGTTTGAAGCAGCTATGGCGCATATTCGTGAATCGAACGTCCAAAAACGCGCAGTTATGACAGAACTTCATCGACGGATTACGGAGGGCGGCTTACGTACAAAAATAACGGCGGCTCTTGAGTGGCAAACTATGTAATATTCTTTTTCCGCGTTATAATTAGAATGGAAAAAAACGTAGTTATGAATAATCCTTTAAAAAAGGCACTCAATGCCAAAGTTCCAACAGGAGTAAATAATACACTTAAGAATCGCCCTTTACCAGCAGGACCTGCCAATAATACAAAGAAAAATAAGCCGAATAACAAATCCAACAACAAGCCCAATAATAAACCGAACAATACGACAAATAACAAGCCAAACAACAAGCCCAACAACAAGCCGAACAACAATGCAAACAACAAGCCCAACAACAATGCAAATAACAAGCCGAACAACAATGCAAATAACAAGCAGAACAACAAGCCAAATAACACTAAGATGAATAACAAGCCGAACAACAATGCGAACAATGCGAGTCTTAATAAAGCAATAAAACAGTTAAATGATGCGCTACCTGTTATTAAAAAACAGGCAAACAGTTTGAGTAATAATGACCCGGATAAGGTCTATTGGGTAGCATCAGCTAATTTTTTAACAGAGCATCTCCCAATTATTAAAAATCATAAAAATACAAAGACAAGCACAAACTACGTCAATCGTGTGAATACATTTGTAAAATCACGAAAGAATCTGTCGAATGGTAAGACAAATAATAAGGCGAATAACACAGAAAATAACACCAAAAAGAATAACAATAATGCTGTGCCCGCAGCGGCACCCGCTGCCAGAAAGCGATGGCGTTCGTGGTGGTAAGCGATTTAAATTCGCCCTACAAACAGAGAGAATGGCGTCGGCGCCAAATCCACAAGCTCTGCAAACTGCAGAACCTATGGCTACACTTATTGCCCAAGATATCAAAACTTGGGATAATGATAAACTTCAACGCTACGCCGAAAAATATTGGCGCGACGATGATACAGATATTGCTAATATCATCAATGATAACTATGGTAAAATCATGAAGGGTCCCGTTGATGAGCGTATTCGTGACGCCATTCTTAACGAAATGACTACACGAAAACTTGCTATTCCTAAACCACAAGAGTGGATAGAACGTCGTGATGAAGAATATGGTTTATATCCCGATGTATCAGACCCTAACTTTGCCGCACGTCTTGCCCGTAAGACCGAATTTTACGAACTCCGCTCAGAGCCCGTTGCCGAAGATAGCTGCCAACGGGCAGTTGGTGAATTTAGCGCAACCTCTATCCAACGTCTTGTTGCGCGCTTTTTACATCCTGATACTCCTTACAATGGTGTATTATTGTATCACGGCGTAGGTGTCGGTAAGACCTGCTCCGCCGTCACTGTAGCCGAGACGTTTCTGGAAACGATGCCATATAATAAAGTCTATATTATTGCGCCCCAAGCCATTGCCGAAGGGTTTCGCCGTACAATCTTTGATGTAAATCGCCTTGTTCCTACGACTCCCCAAGAATACGCCCTTACCAAAGAACTCTGGAAATCCCCACAATGTACCGGAATGACGTATGTACGTTTAGCCGATATGGCAAAGAACCGTAACAAAGACGAAATTGCCAAAGAAGTCGATAAATTAATCAAACAGCGCTTTCAAATTATGGGATACCTTAAATTCGCTAATTGGGTAAATGACCGGTTCAAAGAGATACCTGATGTTATTACCGGCACCGCGCGGGACGACCGTAAAATCGCAATTATTCGCCAATTATTTGCCGACCATCTTATCATTATTGACGAAGCCCACAATCTCCGTGATGCCGACCCAGGTGACGAGGATAGTGCCGAAGGTATTACGGAAGGACCTAAGGTCGATGAGCCTGCGCGCGTCAAACTGAGCGAGCGCGCCGAAGGAAAACGCCTTACTCCCATTTTACAGGATATATTACGCGTTGCCGACTGACTCCGTCTTATGCTGATGACCGCCACTCCTATGTATAACACGGCGCCTGAAATTGTATTTTTATTGAATCTGCTAACATTAAACGATACAAAGGATGATTCACTGCGGTTAGAAGTATCACAGGTTTTTCAGGGTGACGGAGAATTTAAAGAAGGTGGCGCAGCGGCGCTCAGCCGTCTCATTAAACGGTATGTAAGTTACATGCGCGGCGAAAATCCAAATACCTTCCCCGTTCGTCTTACACCTGCTGAAAGTAATATTGGAACATTCATTGATGTCTATCCCACTCGTAGTATCTCTCGTAAAGAGACTCGCAAACGTAAAACAGATATTATGGGGCGTGTCAGCTGGGGAGACCACGATAAAAATATTATGAAAAGTTTACCGCTCTGCGTCCATAGTATTAAGGATACCTGGGCGGGTGAAAATCTACGCCACTATCTCAAGAAATATCATACACAAGCGGTGGATGAAGGTGACCGCGGTGCAGAAATTACCGATTTTATACTTGACCGCACCATGCAAATGGGAAATATTTACTATAAAAACGGAACTTACGGACGTGAAGGGTGGAATAACTATTTTAAAGAAGTTATGACGGTCTTTCGTACAATGAAAGTGAAACAATTTCGTTGGAACCAGGATACAACAGAGGCAAATGTTGCTCCGCTGGAGGTCAGTGATATTTTTGGAAAAGAGTCTATTGCCGAGTATGCTCCTAAGATTGCCGCAATTGTCGACCTAATTGACCGCGGTGAGGGTATCTCATTTGTCTATTCGCGGTATGTTACAGCCGGTGCATTACCTATTGCTATTGCATTAGAACTCCGTGGTTGGGTCCGTGTTCTTGCCGACGGAACACCTGCGCCGCTTTTAATTCAGGAAGGCGCACCACGGGCGACTAAATACTATATCCTTCTGACATCTGATGAAACCCTGTCTCCAAATTTTTCAGGTGGAGCGCTTCTACGCTACGCCACAACCTTCAAAAATATGGACGAAGTCAACGGCTCAAAGGTAAAAGCAATTATTGGTTCTCAGGTCGCGTCTGAGGGACTGGACTTAAAATGTGTACGCCAAATTCATTTGCTTGATGGTTGGTATCACTTGAATCGAATAGAACAGATTGAGGGACGCGGTGTTCGTTTCTGCTCGCACGTAGAACTACCATTAGAGAAGCGTAATTGTCTCATTTATCTACACGCTGTTGATGTTGGTAAATACGAGACCGCCGATTTATACGCCTATCGCCTTGCAGTTCGTAAGGCACAACCTATCGGTCGTGTCAGCCGACTCATGAAAATTAACGCCTGGGATTGTGTACTCAACTTAAATGCGGTATTACTCAAAAATATGGGTGAACGTCTATTAGTCGATGCGCTTGGTCGTAGAGAAACCGTTGAACTCAAGGATGAGCCCTTTACAAGTCTATGCGATTATATTGGGGACCCTGCTCCTGGCGGTGGATACGAATGTAAGCCGTATGTATGCGCCGCAGAAACGACCGAGTTAGGTGCCGATGAAAGCACGCAAAAATCGTACAATTTCCGTCGGGTCTTTTTAGAGCGTTAGCAATTACTCATAAACTATTTTAAAACATAAACTGTCCTACAAGTGGATAAAATACTCAAACTCTTTTATAATAATATTCCAGAATCATTTGCACGTATTGGTTTACGCGATGTACTTAATAAAGTCCGTATTCATCGCAATGATGGAATCTACGGCACCCTCAAACTTGTGAATGACTATGTTGTATTTCAACCTGAAGGTGTAACAAATACTATGATACCTATGGCTCTTCGATACGGTCGTGCCTATGGTCGTATGCCTCGTGAATTTGAACCTCCTCGCGGTACATTATTAGCTACAGAAGGACTCGTATTGGAGCCGCCGCCGGCTGCTGCCGTGGTTGCTGCTCCTGCTACTACAGGTGTAGCGGCTGCAAGCGCAGTTGTTGTAGAGGAGACTGACGAAAAGTTAGCCACCGACGCGCTTAAGAAACTGGCACAATGGGATAAAACACTTACACTCATTCTTGCAGGGCGGCTTACCGGTGTTATATCTGAAACTGAATCGTTGCTTGGTTGGCGTTGGGTTTTCCGTTTCTTCCGTCATTTAGCCGATGTACGACCAATCGCCTATCACTGGTTTATGGAGAATTTCTGGACGTATAAAGAACAACTGGCAGTTTTCCGTGCGTGGTTGACCCGTGGTATTAATACACTAGTCGGTTACGAAAAAGTATGCGCGAGCGTCTTTATGAAAGAAAATCACCGCATTGAACTTTTCCAAAAAGATAAAACAAATCGTATTAGCGGTTGCGTCATTTATAATCTTTCAGCAGGCGAGTCTGGTAGTGTCCAAACATACTGCCAGTATGGTGGCTCTATATCGCAATGTACGGCGGTCTTTAAGGATGACGTGAATGCTATTCTTGGCGCACCAATTGACCGTAAAGAAGGTACCGGTCCCTATTTTGGTTTCCTGGTCTCCAAACAAAAGACAATTGTATTTAAAACGGTCGATAAAGAGAAGGGTGATATTAAGGGCGCCGAATGCGCAAATACAAGTAATCTTGGCAATCACGAGAAGCGTATTCGCGCGCTTCACGATATTTTCCGTAAAGCCGGTGACCCGATTGTAGGATTACTACTTGATGATGCGCCGGCGGCACGGGCGAGTGATAAGGACCGTAAAGACCGGCAAAAGGTGCTAACAGCACAATTTGAGACAGCACAGCCGTCATTTGTTGCTGACTCGGCAGACCCTTTGAAACATACGGGCGACCTGACCCTCAAACAAATATGCCCGTATATGGAGTTTTTGTTGCGCTATGCCGACCGCCGCGCAGTGGGCGGAGTACGCTGGTTTCTATCAGTGGTGGATTCGGCACGGGCGGGGGTCAAGATGACCTGATTCGGCGGCTTCGGCTTAAAATTTGAAACCTCTCAAACCAATAGGAGATAAGTAAAGGGATGTATCACACCATTTACTTAGATGAACGCGTAGCACTGACACCGAGTGAAATCAACAACGTACATAAGCCTGATGATGTGAAGGATATGTTGGTTATGAAACTGAAAGAGCGCCACGAATCGAAATGTAATGCCAACGGCTATGTGAAGCCCGACTCTATTGAACTTGTTGCGCGCTCGGCGGGGGCTGCCGAAAACGGTCGCTACACCGGCAACTTCGTCTACGACTGTAAAATGAAATGCGATGTACTTTACCCTAAGGGTGGTATGCTGATGAATGTACTTGTCATCAAGGTTACAAAGATGGGTGTCTACGCTGTCTTTGAGGAGGCGATTCGTATCCTTGTGCCGCGTGATATTCATATTGGCAATACGGTATTTGATGGTATCAAGGAGGGTGATGTCATTAAGGTTCGCCTAGAACGTAGTGAAATCAAGACCAACGCCCCCTTTATTATGGCGGTTGGTAAACTAGTTGAGGACGGCGAGGGTGAAGAGGATGCTGAGACAAATGCGTAAAATGAATATAGAGAAACACGCCCTTCTTATTAACTATGTCTGCAGCACCCGGTACTTTATCACCTGAAGAGTACGAGCGACGTAAGACATTTTTAGATAATCTCAAGGGTCTTACAAAGACAGAACATATTGAAATTATTCGAATTCTACAAAAACACTCTGCCGAATTTTCCGAGAATCTGAACGGAGTCTTTTTTAACTGCTGTAATCTATCACAACCGGTCTTTGATGACCTGGAACTCTTTATTCAATTCACGCAGACAAATCGTAAGAATCTTGCCGACCGCGAGATGTATCTTAGCTCTTTAACCCGGACTCTTTAGTCCTTTAGGACTGCGGGACTTGTCGCCGAGGGGTCTAAATGATTCGCCGCTTTAATTACATAAATGGTCCATTGGAATGAATTATCCGACTTTCTAAAGTCTAATCCGTTTCAAACATATAATGTGAAACCGTTGGAACTATTGGTTCCTGAACGAAAGGGTGTAGATCACTTTCCTATTCTTGAGATAGTTGCTGCTCCTACCGCTGCTCCTGCCGCTGCTCCTGCCGCTGCTCCTGCCGCTGCTCCTGCTATTGCCACTGTTAATTCCCGTAAATTAGAACTACTCAAACACACACTTGATCCCGTTGTATTCGGTATTGAGTATACTGATATTTTATATAATGATTCGCCCAAAGCGAGTAAACGTCAAATGGAAATTGATGAAGCGCTACGATGCGAAGCACGTATTGACGAACTCTATAAATCTCAGGGTGGACGCTCGCGGGGTTGGACGAAAACCATGCTTGAAGCCATTATTCGTCCTCGATGCGCTTCTGGTGGCGATTTATACGAGCTCAAACAGGCAAAGTCCGTCTTTCTATGGCAGGTCGTCAAAACCGATAAGTCTATCTCGGCATTTCTAGACTTTCTCTGTGTCGCAAAACAGATTCAGGTTGCTATCTGGAACGATGAAGATAATGTAATTACTATCTATCCGGCGGCTGACTATATCGGCGAAGGTGCTACCGGAATTCGTGGGATATATCATGTACATCATACCGGTGTGATGATGAAATCACTAGGAATTTATAACGGAAAAGACCTTGTAACATTTGCCGGTGTGAATAAGTGGACCCTATTACCTCCCCAATCCGTTCTTCATAGCCTTGAGAAGTTGACTCTGGGTGACTTAGAATCCGTCGGAAAGAAGCTTGGAATGGAGGCAGTTACCGGGTCTAAGATTGAACGTATTGCCGCCGTTGCCGGATACAAATTAAAATCCCGACTCGCGGTCTAGCCAGGGGCGGAGATAAAAGTTGATGGCTTTAAGCAAAAAGTCTTAGACTTAATAGAAGTATGTCCCTAGAGCTCAAATCTACAGAATCCCAGGCTTTAGATACGCTATGGGCTGCGTGGGAATCCGCTACAGAGACCGAGATTGAAGCGACATTCAAGCGTCCTGACGGCAAAGAGCTCGATTATACAGCATTCTTAAACGCAATTAAGCATTTACGTAGTGTTGGTTTACAAGAAGACCCTCAGCCGCCCAAACTGAATATTATGATCGGCGGCGGTTTACGCTTTACTCTTGTAGGTGAAGGTACTATCCAAGCGTACTGCCGGGATAATACACTCAAAGGCAAGCCATTCTTCTGTATATTAAAGGATAAGAAACAGGCATCCGCAAAAGGACCTAGTGAAATCGACTTACCCGAATACGGTGTACGTGTCAAACTACGCCGTGAGATTCCATTATCAAAAGATGACCCGCGTGTTGTTGATGCGGTAACGCGCTGGGCGTCATTACCCAAAGCATTCCGTTACATGCAACGGTTCAGTTTCACATCATTACACTGGAAGGGACTCCAGTTCGACGCCTCCTTTGTACGTGAAAATCGCAAAGATACCCGTGGAAACTATATCCAGGCGACCACCTTTACGAACGCCGGTATTGTTAAACAACCCACCCATTACGAGCTCGAAGTCGAAGCGCTCTCTGGAGCAACAAAGAAAGCCCTTATCTTCGGCATTGTTTCCGTATTACGCGGACTACAAAAGTCATACATTCTTACCCGTGAATCCGTACGCCAACAGATTTTAACACAGATGGAGGGACAGACCGGTGCTAAGAAGGGCTCCTTTCCTGGCTCTCAGCCTATTACACTACGTAAAACTCATATGGGACTCGAAAAGGAAGCTGATACTCCAAACATTCGCCTTGAGGATTATAACGTGACAGATAAGGCGGACGGACTACGTTGTCTAATGGTTGTCGCAAAGAACGGTCGTATTTATCTTGTTGACCGCTCCCTTAACGTATACGGTACTGACCGTCGTATGGATGATGTTTCGACAGTAGAGTGGGCTGGCTGTGTACTGGATGGCGAATGGGTGACGACCGACGCAACGAATGCGCCAATGAGCAGTTATTACGCCTTTGATATCTTTAATGGACGCCGTGGCGAAGATGTCTCTGCTCGCCCCTTTATTGTTCGTGGCACAGATGTAGCGGTAAGCCGTGAAGCGGCATTACGTGAAGCGGTTGCTGCCCTCAGCAACGCAGACTATAGTGTTACCAATATTCCCAAACAGAATAGTCTCTCCGTTCATATGAAAACATTCCAAACGCCTGTGGACCCCACAGACCCTGTTGGTATCTTTAAGGAAGCCGCATCCGTACTTGACCGTCTTGCGCGCGATGCACCCTACCATACCGATGGTCTCATCTTTACACCCAATGCGTCACCGCTTGTCAAGAATATAAATACGTGGGAAGCCCAGTTGAAGTGGAAACCCGCCTCGCAAAATTCCGTCGATTTCCTTGTAATTACCGAAAAGGAGAAGGACGGCGAAGGTAAAGTGACACCGGTTGATGCCATTAGCACAAAACTACGCGAAGATACGAACCAGATTGTTCGCTATAAGACTCTACGACTCTTTGTAGGTTCATCAGTTGACCCTGCGCTTGTCGACCCGCGCGATACCGTTCTTAATAAGAAACCGTACCCGTCATCGCTCCAAGAGGGTACTCGTAGTGCCTATCGACCTGTAGAATTTACACCATTGCCACCTGACCCTATGGCATCTGTCTGCTATGTTGCAATAAACGCTGGTGCGACAGATGCTGCCGGTGCGGCGCCAAACGCGCAGAGTCTTGAATCACTCGATGATACCATTTATTGCGAAGAGACGAAAGATGCCATCACAAATCGTACAATTGTTGAAATGGTCTATAAACCCGAAGCACCTGCTGGTTGGCGCTGGGTCCCCCTTCGCGTTCGTTGGGATAAGACAGAAGATTTCACGCGCGGTATTGTTGGCGGAACACTTAATAGCGATAAAGTGGCAAATGATGTTTGGCTCTCAATTCACGATCCCGTAACCGAATATATGATTCGCCGTGGTGCCATTACCGAAGAAGTTGTTGAGGGCGCTCCAGCACCCCATACATCGAATCTCGCCTATTATCAGCGTAAGGCTCCCCAGCGGGACCTTAACAAAATCCGTGGTCTCACCGAATTCCATAATCGCTATATTAAAGATGAAATACTACTCTCTAAGGTTCTTACAGCAGGTGCCTCAGTTATTGATATGTCAGTCGGTCAAGCCGGCGATATCCACAAGTGGATGAATGCGCGCGTTGGCTGGGTCCTTGGCTGTGATATTGCTCAGACAGGGTTAGTGGATAATAAAAATGGTGCTTACCGCCGATACTTACAGTATCTGATGCGCTCAAAGAACGGCGCCGGCGTACCACGTATGCTATTTGTCCACGCAGATTCCGCGGTTCGTTACGCCGACGGCTCCGCCGGTCAAACCCCCCTTGACCGCTCTATGCTACGAACGTTATGGGGTGAATCAGATCCTACAGCTCCGCCCTACGTTCAGGAAATGCGTGGTATGGCAGCTGCTGGCTTTGATGTTGCCTCCCTTATGTTCTCTCTTCACTACTTCTTCAAGGACCGCACAACACTTGACGGCTGGCTACGTAATCTTGCCGAAACTGTAAAAGTTGGCGGTTACTTTGTAGGCTGCTGCTTTGACGGCGATAAGGTTGTATCTCTGCTCCAAGATTTGCCAACAGACGGAGTGCGCCGCGGAAATGAAGGCGCCTCGGATATCTGGTCTATTACTAAGAAATACGACGCTGAAATGACGGTCCTTCCGGCGACAGACGAATCTCTTGGTAAAGCAATTGATGTCAGCTTTATTAGCATTGGTGAAACATACCGCGAGTACCTTGTATCATTCCAGTACTTTGTACGGCGTATGGGTGAGATTGGAATGGAACTTCTCAATGCGGCGGAGTTGGCGGCAATGGGTATGGTTTCCTCCACCAATCTCTTCTCTACATCGCACGAAATGGCAACGGCATCCGGTCGCAATTACGCAATGAGCGCAGTCATTCGTACATTCAGCTTCCTTAATCGCTGGTTTATCTTCCGTCGTCGCTCAACTGCTTCTACACTCAGTCTCCCCCCTGCTCCTGTTGTAGGTGTAACAGCAGAGATGCCAGTTGTAGAGCCAAGTACACTCGAGGTAGAAAAGGCACCACTTGAACCATATGTTTCCCCTGATGTTGTTGCGGCGTTTGAAGAGCGCTTAGCCGCACAGCCAGTCCACGAGGCTCCTCCTGAGGAGGAAATCGAGGAGGCTAAGGAAGCAGAGGAGGCTCAGGACGTTGAAATAGAAGAAGCGGAGGCTGCTGAGGCTGCTGAGACTGCTGAGACTGAAGACGTCGAAGAAACTGCGGCAGTTGACCTTGCTACCGGTCCAGCGTATCCTTTCTACCATAAGTCTGCCCCAAAAGATGACCTCAAGATTAAAGAGAAGGGTTGGCGCCGTATTATCAGCACCTTTGCGCCGTTTATGTTTAAGGATCCTAAGAATCCCTCGGTTCTCTATCCCAATCTAGAGGCGGTAATTGGTGCTCTTAAGTATCAACTCGGCACTAATAAGCCTGAGCTCGGCGCTCAACTATTCTCGACCAACGGTAATATCTACCAGAAGTATCTCGAAGAGAAGCGTGCCCTTGGTGCGGATGCGAGTGCCGAAGCACTTTCAGCTCTCAGTGATGAACTCGGTGTCAAGATGCGCGACGCCCAAAAACCTGCTATTCTTAAGAAGACCGGTGCGACCTTTACACCTGAAACATATATTGCAGGTGTAGAAGCTCCGTTGTTTGCCTATTTGAAGCAACGTTACGACGAAGATGCCGTATTCCGAAAGATTCTTGATACTGTAAAAGAGCAGAAGGCGCGTTTAGTCGCTTTTACCCAGTCGACTGAGAGTGAAATGACCGGCACGGTTGCTAAGGATGGCTCCGTCTCTGGCTCCAATATACTAGGTCGTGTCCTGATGAAGCTGGTTGGACTTATGTATTAATTTAAAATCTTACCGCGTTAAAGACGTAATGGATCCCGTAGCCTATGCGCCCTTGCCCTCAGCACCCCAGCCGTCAGCCCCACCAGTTGACTCTATCATAACTGTAAGACCTAAAATTCTAACAATTCGGTTTGAAAATCCGGCGGCGGTTATTGCTGCTACGACTAATAGGCGGTGGCTCGGCTACTGTATTTTTATCATTTTTGTAGTTTTATTTGCTCTAGGCGCCTTTTATTTTATGATGTTCGGTGTTGAACGCAAAAATTGAGACTGGTGGTGTTTGATTTGAGTCTTGGCATAAAAAGATGCCCCAGTCAATTATTGATGGAGCTCTAGCGTGGCAACGTCTAGCAGTTGTAAACCGACACCCGCGCGATGAGCGCATTACCTTCGATGAGGAGACCCATAAATATACTATTGATGGGTCTCGTTATGATATTTCTTGTACCGGTTTCGTTCATAGTTTCTTTAGTCACTTTGACCCCGATGATGTTATTAAGAAAATGATGCGGAGCCCCAACTGGAAGCCTGGTGGTGCATCTTACGAAAAGTATAAGGGGCTCACGCCACAGGAAATTAAGGACCTATGGACTGCTGGCGGCGCAGAGTCCAGCGGAGCGGGAACGCGTATGCATCTTGATATCGAACACTATTACAATGCGTCGCCAATCGGCAATCTTGCCGGTGACGGCTTTGAGGCATATCCCAGTACAGAATGGGACTACTTTATGCGTTACGAAAAGAAGTGGCGCGTCGCTAAGGGATTTGTCCCTTACCGCACCGAATGGCTCGTCTTCAATGACGAAATTCGCCTTGCCGGTTCGATTGATATGGTCTATGCCAAACCCGACGGGACATTTGCTATCTACGATTGGAAGCGCTCTAAAGAGATTAAGACCGAAAACAAGTATCAAAAAGGTATCGGACCGCTTTCGCATCTCGACGATTGTAATTATTGGCATTACTCTTTACAGCTCAATAATTACCGGCGTTTGCTTGAAAAGTTCTATGGTCTTATTGTGAATGAGCTGGCGCTTGTCATCCTACATCCTAACAATAAGTCGTATAAGATTGTCAAACTCAATTTGATGGACGATGAAGTGGAGGCAATGTGGAATTTCCGCCTTGAGCAAATGAAAGCTATTGCTGCGAACGGTCCTCTTCCGTCTCTGGTACCTGTTGTCGAGGAATCTGAATCCGAGCCAGAGCCTGATATGGGCTGCCTAATTGTTGATGACTAGACTCGCGCCAATTACTATAATAATTTTTCAATCCCTAAGTAAATGCCGTACACGACGGTGTATTTAAATTGGGAATTTGATGGAACCGTCTGGAAAGGCGAACAAATTCGTTCTCATATCCCCGATGAGGATGAATCCGTCAGAGTACATTTAGAAACTTACGTTGAAGAATACTATGTAATCGCTCAATTACATATAGACTATATAAGTATGTTTGTAAATTATAGTGATAATCCTATACTACCTCCGCCTCGCATTATGAAGTCAACGGATGGGAAGACTATTACTGTATCATTTTCTTTTCAAGCGCCTGAATAGATGGAGATTTGGAAACTTCTATTTATACTTGTTGTTGTATGCGCCCTTGGCACATTTGCCGTTTATGGACGTTGGATAGAGCGCGGTGCGCGACCCTTTGCTCTTCGACAAAGCCATTTACGACACGTGATGTACGAAGGATTTGGTGGCGGGTTTGGTGTAGGATTTAATGGTGGATTTGGTGTTGGCGCAAATGGTGGCTTTGGCACTGCTATTGAACCAAATTTTGGTAGTGTTGGTGTGGATGATAAGAAAAAACCGACTGTAGAATCATTCTACGGCTGTGGTGGAGGCGGTGGGGGCGGA
>Ga0208868_1000038_pt1 | contig 36913 bp, 37 predicted proteins | sample CryBogCBE23Oct07_FD_184583 | JGI IMG/M metagenome (GOLD analysis project Ga0208868, IMG submission 184583) | Freshwater microbial communities from Crystal Bog, Wisconsin, USA - CBE23Oct07 (SPAdes) (version 2) | ecosystem: Environmental > Aquatic > Freshwater > Lake | place: Crystal Bog... | reverse complement strand
ATAGAGGTCCGACATGCCCATGCAGCCAAGGCCGATCGCAGAGGTCATAGGTCCATGTTGTCCTAATTTTCGTGTCAGCATCGCAGGATCGGCTTTCTTTTTTTACGGATGAATGATCATCATAGACATTTATACAGTCTTATATGAAGCCTCGCTCGCGCCCAGCCGAGGCTATTGTTTGTATATTTTATTTCAGCATCACACCGTCAACGTTGAGACATGTTAATATCCATTAAAGCATGATATTGCTTAGCTTTAAATCTTCAGCCAAAACATATATAAATGTGAGATTGGCGCATCTTCACAAAACGACAAAAATAAAGGACGTTAAATGAACCCGATAATCAGATTATTTATAACAATAATGACAATAACATTAGTTTTCTCGACATCCGCCTCGGCCAAGGACTTATTGCTTAATCTTGACACAAAATATGGACGAACCGTTATCAAATTAAGGCCGGACCTCGCCCCAAAGCATGTCGAACAAATCTCTGCTCTTGCGAAGCGCCATTTTTATGACAATGTCGTTTTTCATCGCGTGATCGATGGCTTCATGGCCCAAACAGGAGATCCAACGGGAACAGGAATGGGAAAATCCGATCTTCCAAATATTCCTGCTGAATTTTCAAATGAAAAATTTGTTCGCGGAACCGTCGGTATGGCGCGCGGACCTGATAATGACAGCGCCAACTCACAGTTTTTCATCTGCTTTGCGCCGGCGCCCTTTCTTGAAGGTCAATACACAATTGTCGGCGAGGTCGTCTCTGGCATGGAAAATATTGATAAAATCAAGAAAGGCGAGCCGCCAGCCGCACCAGATAAAATCATCAAGCTACATCTCGCTGGCGATGCGACTTAACAACCGCAAAATCTCTATGCGTCATCCCGCGCATATATTCATTAACAGGACAGGCGAGAATTTATGGACTCTCTAAGCCATCACTTACCGGCTCCACGGTCTTTAAGACGTCCGTTTTGACCGCCTTGTCTGCGCTTTAAAGGGATAATTATTTCATCGCCAGGCCTTGTTCATACAGTCTTTCAACCTAAATTCTGTGCAGAGCAGCTCAAGCTGTTTTGCGGCGTCCTCGCCGCCGCTGAATAAACTGAGCGCTTTGAAGGTCGTCCGTGCGTAGCGTATCCGGACGACCTTCTTTGTATCTGGACGCCCCAGCTGATTTTCATCTCAGTTCTCAAAAAGGATAGGAGAGGCTATAATCATGTCTTCCAACTTTTTGGCCTTAGCGGGTATCGCTCTTTCACTCTTATTGCTCGACATCATATGGCTCAAAACAATGGCTCCCCGGCTCTATCGCCCAAACCTTGGCGCGCTTATCGCTGATAAGTTTCGCCCGCTCCCAGCGATCGCCTTTTACTTAATTTATGTTTTCGGCGTTTTTTATTTTGCCTGCCTGCCGGCAATAGAAACTCTATCAAGCATGACAGCGCTCTATAATGGCGCCATTTTGGGTTTTGTTGCCTATGCCACCTATGATCTTACTAATCAGGCGACGCTCACACGCTGGTCGTCACTTGTCACAATTATCGATATTAGCTGGGGCGTTGTTCTCACAGCAACATCCGCTTTCTGCGGCTTTGGGCTTTGGTCTTTGTTTGCAAAATAACTTGATTAAAGAAATTTAAGCATTCTTGCTTTTTCGCCATTTTGGAAAAAAAGCTGGTACGCGCTGTTGATAATCTAGATACTCTTTTGGCCGTGTCGCCAACATGTGTTTTTCAAGTAAGGGGATGCCGGATACATGCACGAGCAGCCAATACATTAAAATGGGGCCGATTAATCCCAAAAATCCAAGAGACCATCGCCCGCTAACATCAAACGCTAAAATTGCGTAACCAACCCAAGCCAGCCATTCAAAGAAATAATTTGGATGGCGCGAGCAAGACCAAAGCCCCTTGTCGCAGACAGACTTGTTATTTTTTTGTTTTTTAAATTGTCTTAACTGACGATCCGACAGCATCTCACCAATAAATGCAATGAGGATCACAGCAAAGCCAATGTAGTCCAATGACGCACCCAATGGTTGCGGCTTGTGAGCGGCAACATAAATCGTGACACATAAAAGAAAGGCGCAACCGGCCTGGATTTGAAGAAACCAAAAAAGCTTGGTCTTAAAATCCACCCCCCAACTGATTATTAACGCCTGATAACGGGGATCATCTCCTGCACCGATTGTGCGTCTTGAGATATCAAGCCCCAGTCTTAAGGCCGCCATGAAAGCACATAAGCCCACGAACCATTGACGTGGCGTCACGATGCTTGGATCAAATGGAGCCCAGGCGACAAGGCTCGCCCCGAGCCCCAGCGAAAAACTCCAGATCGCATCAATCCATCCCGACTGACTGGTCTTCAGACGCACGGCCCAAGCCAGTATCATCATTGCTGAAAGAATAAGCGCTGTTAGACCTAATATCATGGCAATGATCGCTCTGAGCGGAGATGGTGGACTACGGCCTCACAAGAAATGACTGTTTTCCTTTTATTTTTAATTTGTTACCAGCCTAAATCACATTGCAATGATCATTCCTATCGCTCAGTTCCAACGCACACAAAGGCTTAAAAAGATATTTTTTGCAATGTCCGCCACGCACTACTCTTGCATGGCCTGAACGCTAGTTATTAGGGAAATCGAGGACAAATTTTGCACGGCGATATAAATTTTCAGCCTTTGAATATTGCAATCATTGGGAGTGGCATCTCTGGCCTATCGGCGTCATGGCTCTTGAGCCAGCGTCATAATATTACCCTATACGAAGCTGGCGCGTATCTAGGGGGACATAGCAACACAGTTGACATCATTGACAATGATACTGTGACGCCAGTCGACACAGGCTTCATCGTTTATAATGAACCGGCCTATCCCAATTTAACAAAGTTTTTTCAAACGCTTAATGTTGACACCAATGCAACCGAGATGTCCTTTGCTGTTTCTATCGACAACGGATCACTTGAATATGCTGGTAACGGATTTAACCGGATATTCGCGCAAAAAGAAAATTTATTAAATTACCGTTATTGGCGCATGCTGGGCGATATTATAAAGTTTTATAAAATAGCGCCAAGAGACGCGCCAAATAGCGCGCATCTCACTCTTGCTGAATATCTCCATCAGAATAATTTTAGTGCGGAATTTTGCCAGCTCCACCTCTATCCAATGGCTGCAGCAATTTGGTCAATACCTGCCAGGCAAGCTGGACACTATCCATTTAAGTCATTTATTGATTTTTGCTCAAATCATGGCCTCCTGCAAATCCGCAATCGTCCAATCTGGCGCACAGTTAAAGGGGGAAGCCGTGAATATGTGAAACAGATGTCACGAAATTTTCAAAATAATATTCGCTTAAATAATCCTGTTAAAAAAGTACTCCGATACGATGATCATATAGAAGTTATTAGTCATTCGGCGACAAAAACATATGACCATGTTGTTTTTGCCTGCCACGCTGATCAGGCGCTCGCTTTAATAGCTGAGCCTAGCGATTCTGAGCGTGCTCTTTTGGCAAATTTTAAATATTCAACTAACAAGACATATTTGCATGGCGATAAAAAGCTTATGCCCAAAAGAGACGTGGTATGGTCGAGTTGGAATTATCTCACCTATGGCGCTCATGAGGACTCGCTCCTGACCGTCACCTATTGGATGAATGCTCTGCAGAATCTCCCAACGAAAAAACAAGTCTTTGTGACGCTCAATCCCCACATACCGCCCGATGAAAAACTCACCTATAGAGAATTTACCTACGAACATCCCATATTGGATCGCAACGCAATTAGCGCGCAAGAACAACTTTGGAGTCTGCAAGGCCTAAAGCGGACATGGTATTGCGGGTCATATTTTGGCGCGGGGTTTCATGAAGACGGCCTTCAATCCGGCTTAGCAGTTGCAGAACAATTAGGAGGCTATAAACGTCCATGGACAGTTGAAAATGAGTCAGGGAGAATCACCGTTAAAGCGCTAAGTGGCCAGAAATCATGTCTCTAACGCCCGCTCTTCACGTCTCATCACTTTATACCGGAGAGGTGATCCATCGACGACTCGCCCCAAAAAAACATTTCCTAAAATATCGAATCTTCTCACTTCTGATTGATTTAGATGAATTAACAGAATTAGATCATTCATTACTAATATTCTCACTAGATAAATTTAATCTCATTAGCCTTTACCAAAAAGATTATGGCGATGAGACATCGTCTATTAAAAGCAATATATGCCAGTTGCTTATAACCTCAGGCTTAGAGGAGGCTACATATAAAATATATTTACAGACAATGCCAAGAATTCTTGGCTATGTTTTTAATCCATTAAGTGTATTTTTCTGTTTCAATAAGGACCATAAACTGGCCGCTATTGTCTATGAGGTTTCTAATACATTCTCTCAAAAACATCGCTATGTTTTTAATATTTCGGAGAATGCATCAAAGGTTTTTCATCATAGCTGTCAAAAATCTTTCTATGTATCGCCTTTTCTTGAGATGGATCTTTCATATCACTTTCTAATAAAACCGCCACAACAAACCTATTCCTTATCCATTCGCGTATCTAAAGGAAATCAAAATATTTTAACCGCCACCCAGCATTTAAAATCAAAGCCACTGAACAATAATAATCTAATTCTAGCATTTTTGACGTATCCCCTCCTGACATTCAAAGTCATTATCGCCATTCATTATGAAGCTTTAAAACTGTGGCTGAAAGGCGTTCGTATTTTTCCAAGAAATCAACTTTCAAAAAACCCAATCGGCTTCTCACTAAATGATAAATGAGGCAGGTAAGATGTCTATTCATACGACTGAATCAGTTATTAGCTTAAAGCAGCAATTGAATAGAAATCGCTCATTTACAATAAGCCGCTATTTAATAAGCTCTTTCCTCAATCAGATTCAAACGGGACAATTAACGATCACATTTCCAGACGGGAAAACCATCTGTAACAAGACACAATCACGTCAACCAGAAGCCCATATTCATATTCACTCTGCATCAGCCATTCGTCACTTACTCTTTGGCGGATCTCTTGGATTTGCAGAAAGCTATATGAAAGGACACTGGGACAGTCCTGATCTTGCTAAACTTATTGAACTCATCGCTATAAATGGCGAGAGTTTCGCCAAGAGATTAACCGGCAATAAAATAATGCGTTTATTTAACTATCTAGCGCATAAAAGCCGCAAAAACTCTCGAAAAGGCAGCAAGAGTAATATTGAATATCATTATGATCTTGGTAATGAGTTTTACCAAAAATGGCTCGATGAAAAGATGATCTACTCATCGGCGATTTATACCTCTAACAAAGACACATTAGAAGAAGCTCAGGAAAGAAAATTAGCAAGAATTATTGATTTACTCGCGCCGCAACCACAACAAAAGGTTTTAGAAATCGGCTGCGGCTGGGGCGCTCTTTCAAAAAGAATCGCATCAGAAATGCAGGCGAATGTTCTTGGCATTACGCTTTCAAAGGAACAAAAAAAACATAGTCAATCTGTCGCCGCGCAATCCAATATATCTAATAAGATGCGTGTTGATTTATTAGACTACCGCGACGTCAATGAAAAATTTGATCGTATCGTCTCCATAGAAATGATCGAGGCGGTTGGCGAAGAATATTGGTCGGATTATTTCAATGTTTTACACAAATCCCTCACGCCAGATGGACATGCCGTTATTCAGGCGATAACAATTGATGAGGCGCGTTTTACGCGTTACCGAAAATCACCAGATTTTATCCAAAAATATATTTTTCCAGGCGGCGCTTTGCCGACTAAAACTCTTATGAGAGACTGTGCTGCACGAGCTGGGTTAGAAATCACTCATCAAGAGTTTTTTGGCGAAAGTTATGCACGCACCTTATGTGAATGGCGAACAAGATTTCAAAGAAACTGGCCCGAAATTCAACTCATTGGCTTTAACAATGAATTTAATAAAATGTGGAATTTCTACCTCGCTTATTGCGAAGGCGCCTTCAATGCCGGCTCTATTGACGTAGGACTTTATGTTTTTCGCCCAATCAAAACTTAAACTTAGCATAAAAAGCCTAAGCGAGACATCTAACCATTGCAGGACATAGAAAAATTATATAACAAATTATTATCCTGAAGATTTTTGAATATTACGCTAGGAAAAGCATGATTGCGCCAGACCATATTGTTGCGCGTTTATTGCAAGATCCAATAATTGGTCAATTACCACATGCAACACTCTCGCGACTTCTCCCAAGCATTGACGTGAAAGTGATCAGCGCTGGTGAAACATTAGCCCATCTTGGACGACCCGTTGAAGATCTTATATTGCTTGTTGAGGGAAAACTAAGCGCAAAATCAAAAAGTGGATCTGAGATTAATCTTTCTGACGGGCGTATAGGCGACGAAATACTTGCAGGATTGCCAATTCAAACATTGAGCGTGACAGCGAGAGAAACAAGTATTGTTTTGCTCATCCCCAATAAATCCATTAAAACAGCTCTTAAGGATTATCCCGATATTCAGCGCGTGGCGCTAGAGATTTTCTCTGATCGGCTTACCCACGAAGAGACAGCTAAAAATCTTACTGCGAAGCCACATCAACCAAGCAATTTCCTAGAGAAACGAGAGATCATTGGGTGGCTAGGCGCGACATTTTCTCCCCTGTTTCTCATTGCGCTTTTGACGCCAGGATCACTGCCCACAAGCGTCATCATATTTCTTGCAATTTTGCTCTCGGCCTCATGCATGTGGCTCTTTTCATTAGTAGATGAATTTATCCCTCCAATATTTATCATTGCAGTAACGCTCACTCTTGGGATCGTCCCTACAAATATTGCGCTTAAGGGGTTTGGATCAGAAGCGCTTTTCTTATTTCTTGGGGTCTATGCGCTTGGTATTGTTATTGAAGAGTCTGGTCTATTTTATAGATATACGCTGTGGCTATTGAACCGCCTACCCAATCATTCGCTTTATCGCCGCGCTATACTGCTTTTTTCTGGATTCATGCTGTCGCCCGCCATGCCATCTGGCAACAGTCGGGTGGCGATGCTTCAACCGCTCTACCATGAAATGATTGAATGCCTTCGGGCGGCCCAGAAAAGTCCTAGTGCAACAATCCTGGCGTCGGCAACTTTTTCCGGCGCCATGCTTATGTCGCCAATGTTTTTAACCAGCAAGCCATCTAATTTAATTGTTGTCGGCTTTCTTCCCGCAGCTCTAAGAGATCAATTTTCATCCTTTTTCTGGTTTCAATCCGCATTTGTCGCCGCCATGATCGTGATTATAGGTCAGTTTATCACTGACAGGCTTGTTTATGGCAAACTTCCAGATCTGCCATTGCCAAAGCAGCTCATTCAGGAACAATCCAAGCTGCTTGGGAAGCTCTCTCAATTAGAGTGGGTGGCCTTTATCGCGCTCATTTTCTTCCTTGGAGCAGCAATTACAAGCAGCTGGCATCACTTACCGCTTGCAACCATCAGCTCTCTTCTACTCGTGAGCCTGTTACTTTTTGGCGCCGTCTCTAAGACGACATTTCAAAAGAAGATTGATTGGGCCATGATCTTCTTTTTATTGGCGATAGATAGTCTATCTGCAATCATGCGCAGTTTAGACATAACGGGCTATATGTCTCATTTCATCAATGCGATTGGCCTCTCGCTAGGCGATCAGATTATTTATTTTATATTTTTTGAATTTCTCGTTGTTTCTTGTATTCGTCTCATCCTTCCAACAACGGCTGGCATGATCGCCTCCGCACTCCTTTTGATGCCGCTGGCGCCAGCCGTTGGCATTAATCCGTGGATTATTGGTTTCTTGGCGAGCCTCTTTAGTGACGCATGGTTTTTTCCATTTCAATCTTCTCCCTATATTCAATTTAGAAGTAAGGAAGGCGGATCAACCGGGAGTTATGACGAGACGCTATTTTTGCGTCATAATATGATTTTATCCATGACTAAAATTTTAGCGGCCCTCGCGTCAGTGCCTTATTGGAATTGGCTTGGTCTGATATGAAAAATAAAAGCTCGACATTTCTTATTTTATTATTCCTGGCGACAATGCTTGGACTAATTATTTTCACATTATCGCAACGACCACGCATTTTGATTATTCACAGTTATCGCCCTGAATCTCCCTGGGTTAGAGAAGAGGAGATTGGCATCATGTCTCAATTAAGTAAAAGCGCAGAAAAGCCGCATATTCGACGTCATTATCTTGGTATGGATCGCTCATGGTCAGGTCGATCTTTAGAAATTGCCAAAAAAGACGCTGAAAGAAGCGTTGCTGACTTTAAACCACAAATATTACTCGCGATGGATGACGAAGCGAGAGCCTTTGTCGCACAGCAATATGCTGGACGAAACGATATTGCTGTCGTCTTTGGCGGCGTTAATGAAGATCCTGAACATAACGCCTTTTTTAAAGAGAAAAATGTCACCGGTATATTGGAGCAACTCCCCCTTGAGGCGATTGATGAATTCCTAACCGATCTCGGAAAGGGAAAGAAAATGCGCGTTGCGCTTATTGGAGACGCCAGCATATCAGCCAAAGCTGAAGAACATCAGATTTTTGATTACAAATGGAAGACACATGAAATTAGCTCTCATACGCAAATTCAGGATTTTGATACATGGCAAAAAAAAATCAAATCAACCTCTGAGGAGGTTGATGTCATTATCTTAACTGGATTTGAGCAACTTCGACGATCTTCAGGGTCTACTGAGGTCGTTTCTGGCAGGGAAGTTGTTGAATGGGCTGAACAAAATTCAAAGGCGCTTTTAATTTCAAATGACATAGATTTTATTGCTGACGGTGGGTCTTTTACCATTGCCTGCTCTCCTCAGGAAGAAGGAAGAGAGGCAGCTGCACTCGCATTAGAAATAATTGCAGGAAAAAAACCTTATGAACTTCCCATTCGATTAGGAAAAGAGTTTTATATCCTTATGAGCAATGAACGACTCTCGCAAAAAGGGATACACCTTCCTAAAGTCTATGAGTCAGCAGCACGACTCTCGGGATATAGTACACCATAACAGGCGGCAAAGAACCTTACTTTAATAAAAAATGAACTGTAATATGCACGCTTCAAAATTTCTTACGCATTGATGTATTTTGTATTTAGCTTTCATAACCAAGAATAGCCTTTGTTTCGAGATATTCCTCAAAACCATAAGCGCCCCACTCCCGACCATTACCAGATTTTTTATAGCCGCCAAAAGGCGCAAAGGGATCAATAGCAGAAAAGTTTATATTGACCTGTCCTGCTTGAAGTCGCTTTGCAACTTTTAAGAGCGCCTCCTGATCACGCCCGCATAGATAAGCGGCCAGCCCATAAACGCTATCATTGGCAATAGTGATGGCTTCTTCAAGTGAACGATAAAAAATAATGGATAATACCGGGCCAAATATTTCTTCTCGCGCGATCGTCATATCATTGGTGACATCAACAAAGACTGTTGGACGAACATAATATCCCTGTTAGAACTCTTCAGGTCTACCGAGCCCGCCTGCGATAAGATGAGCGCCCTCACTCACCCCTTTTTTTATATATAACTGTATCGTCTCCCATTGCTTTTTTGAGACAACAGGCCCAATTTTTTTATCTGACTGAGGTGCGCCAACTGTAATCTCATCCATCGCGGCGCAGACGGCGTCAATAATCTCCAGTCTTTTGTGCAGCGGCGCCAACATACGAGAAGGCGCATTACAGGATTGGCCTGAATTTGTCATAAGAGCGGTGAGCCCCTTTGAGACGGCAAGCCTAATATCTGCATCCTCAAAAATAATATTTGCGCTTTTGCCGCCTAATTCCTGACAAACTCTTTTGACGCTTTCAGATGCTTTTTTGGCAACATCAACACCGGCCGCAGTAGAGCCTGTAAAAGATATCATTCTAACATCAGGATGCGCGCTTAATGCCGCCCCAAGATTAGCCCCGCCAAAAACCATATTGAAAACGCCAGCTGGCAGGCCAGCGGCATCAATGATTTCAGCAAATATCTGAGCTGAATAGGGCGCTATTTCTGATGGTTTTAATACAACCGTACAACCAGTTGCTAAGGCTGGGGCAACCTTGCAGGCGATTTGATTGAGCGGCCAATTCCAAGGAGTAATCAACCCGCATACGCCAATAGGCTCCTTAATGATCTGCGTTGAGCTAGATATTTTCTCAAATTGATACGATTTTAAAACCTCAATAGCGGTTTCAAAATGAAGTTGACCACGCTTTGCTTGATACTGATGCGCAAGCCATTTTGGCGCACCCATTTCAAGACTAATTGCCTCGGCAAGCTCATCATAGCGGATCATGATCCCATCTAGGATCTTTTCTAAAATATCTATTTTCTGAATTAAGCTAAAATTTGAATATTCTAAAAAAGCCTTTTGAGCTGCCGCAACAGCCAGATCTACATCCTGTTCGTCCCCCAAAGCGACATGGCCGCTTGCTTCCTCCGTCGCTGGATTAATAATTTTAGTGATTTGCGAGGAATGCGAGGAAACCCAGCGACCATTAATATAATGGTTGAGACAATCTCGCATGCCAAAAACTTTCATATAAAGTTAAAGAAATAACGAAGTATCTTCTGAGATTGTTAAGGCCATAGATTTATAAACTAATTTATGAAGCCGCATTCAGAGCTGCGCTGCGACCATCGACAATGACCTCCAGCATTCCGGTCTCCACTCGGTAGAGCCAACCGTGTATTCTTGGGAGCTCGCCTTCTAAATGCGCATTTTTAATAAGCGCCAGACTTTTTAAATGTTTAATTTGTAATTTAACATTTTCGATCGTTAATAATTCCAGCTTTTCCTCCCGACAAAGGTTTTTTTCTTTAGCAATCCTATCTGCTGTTTCTTTTGCGCCTGAAGCAATACAAAGCCAGTCTGCAATATAATTTTCCTTAACGCCTTTTTCTATCGCCTCAATACCCCCACACCTCGTATGGCCGCAAACAACGATGTCTTCAATTTTTAAATGCTTAAATCCATATTCTAAAATAGATGCAATACTTACATCATTAAAGGCGACAATATTGGCTACATTACGATGGACAAATAAAGTCCCCGGTCGCGTGCCCGTAATAACATTTTCACTTACACGCGAGTCAGAGCAACCAATCCAGAGTACCTTTGGAGACTGATGCTCTGCGATAGATTGATAATAATCGTCATGAGTTAAAAACTCTTGGGCAACAAATTTCTTATTTCCATTCAAAAAATCATTGATCATTTAAGCCCTCCAGCACGCATTCTTCATAGTCTCTCGAAAATAATTTTTTATGAAAATTCTGTCCTTCTAGCCCCATGGCCCAGCCTTCTTTTTAGTTAAAGTAAGATCATGACCTCCTGCAAATCTCATCAGCGCCTCAACCCGCTCATCAACGGAGGGGTGGCTCGCGAGCCATCCAGAATCTGGATGAATAGCTGGGCTCTCGACAAAAAAAGCGTGCATGCGGGAGGGCATTGTTGGGATGGCGCCATGCGCCTCAATTTTTCGTAAGGCGGATATCATTGAGTCTGGATCTTTTGTCAGCTCAACGCTACCGGCATCTGCGAGATATTCCCGTGAACGCGAAATAGCAAAACGAATAAGCAATGAGGCGCCCCAACTCAACGCAATAATCGCCAAGGCAATAACAACAGCAAGACTAGCCCCGCCATCCTTACGCCGCTCATCATTTGTTTGTTGTCGATAGGGTGAAAATCCGAATGGGAAATCCCATCTCCTGATTGTTAAATCAGCAAAGAAAGCAAAAACACCGGCAAAAATGACGGCGACAACCATCAATTGAACATCCTTATTACGAATATGCGTTAATTCATGCGCCAGGACAGAGGCTATTTCTGCGTCTGTCAATTCATTGAGAAGCCCCTGCGTAACGGCAATTTTATATTGGCCTTCCTTTAATCCAGAAGCATAAGCGTTTAACGCGTCCGTTTCGATAATCTGAAGTGCTGGAATTGGAATGCCACGCGATATGCATAGATTTTCAAGAATATTATAGAGCCGCGGCGACTGCTCTCTCGAAAGAGAGGCAGCACCCGTTGCAAAGTCAATCATTTTTTGGTGAAACAGATAGGCGATACAAAACCAAATTAATGCAGCGACAACGCCTATGGGCCAGCTATTCTTTAAATCCTCAAAAGCTTGAGAGATAATCCACTCCAATGCAGAACCTGGATCACTATTAAGCGCCTCAAAAACAAGAGCAACAGAAAACATCAAGGCAAATAATAAGACAATAAAACCCGTGAGCAGAAAAACTGTCCTGAGTTGATTAGCCCGAATGTGAGAGTAGAGACCATAGGATTTAAACATATGCGTTAAAATACCCAGTCAAAACGCGCAATCGCCAACCTCCCGCTCACTCGTTAAAACTGAACTTTAGGCGGCGCTTCAATCAATTTTTGCTCATCTGCGTCTAAATTAAAATAATCAAGCGCCGTAAAACCAAAGCGCTTAGCAATTAAAACGCCCGGAAATCCCTCGCAACTTGCATTATATTCAGCAACAGTATTGTTGAGAAAACGCCTTGCTGCAGAAATCTTATTTTCGACATCAGAGAGCTCAGCCTGTAATTGCTGAAAATTCTGATTAGCTTTTAAATCTGGATAGGCTTCTGAGAGCGCAAATAAACGAGACAAGGCGCTCGATAACGACCCCTCCGCGGCCCCCTGATCAGTGGGGTTTGCTGCAGATAAAGCGGCGTTACGGGCCTTTATAACGGCCTCAAGCGTTCCCTTTTCATGTCCGGCATAACCCTTAACGGTCTCAACAAGATTGGGAATTAAATCATGTCGCTGCTTGAGTTGCACAGTTATGTCTGCGTAGGCCTGTTTGCTGCGCTGACGCAGCGTCACAAGCCCATTATAAAGAGCAATGAGCCAAAATATGATGAGGGCTAAAACGCCAAGTAATATCAAGCCGCCCATAATAACTCCCCGAGATATCTGAAATCAATGATTATTAACTCAATGTTATGCTATCGGTTTTGCGCCCCTTTGCAAGGATAGTTTTATATTTTCGTATGCTATAAAATTATACCCCAAATGGTGATCGGGTGCGATAGGCTGAGACGTTTACAAATTTATGGAGCATGAATTTGGCCGACATTGGATTTATTGGTCTTGGGCAAATGGGCGCGCCAATCGCACACAACCTCTTAAAGGCCGGCCACAGCCTCACCGTCTGGAACAGATCGCCTGAAAAAATGCGGGACTTTATACACTCGGGCTGTGCTGTCGCACGTTATCCATCTGACTACGCTAGGCATCAAATCGTCTTTTCTATGCTGTCAGACGACGCCGCCCTTAGCCAAGTGGTCTGGGGCGAGCATGGCCTTCTCAGCGTGCATTCTTGCACCCTGCACGTCTCATTGAGCACGATTAGCCCAGAATTGGCGATAAAGCTTGAAAGGGCTCACGCTCAAGCTGGCGGCAGCTTTGTTTCTGCGCCCGTTTTTGGTCGCCCACTCGCCGCGCAAAACAAACTACTTTTTATTATTGCGGCAGGCTCAGAGAATGCCTTGACGATATGCGCGCCGCTCTTTTCTGCAATTGGACAAAAAACAATCACCGTCGGCCATTCGCCATCTGCGGCAAATCTGATCAAATTATGCGGTAATTTCATGATTATGTCTGCTGTTGAGTCTCTCGCTGAAGCAATGACTTTGGCCAGCAGATCTGGCGTTGATAAAAAAATTCTGCTTAATGCTCTGACGTCCTCAGTTTTTACAGCTCCCCTGTTTGAAACGTACGGTCAGATCTTGATTGATAAAAATTTCAAGCCGGCAGGATTTACCGCACCGCTTGGCCTAAAAGATATGACTCTCGTCACCAAAGCTGCAGAATCTGCGCAAATGTCGATGCCGATCCTTGACATATTGTGTGATCATATTGGTTGCGCAATCGCTCAGGAAGGTGAAGATGTCGACTGGTCAGCAATTGGACAGGTTGTAGAAGATAAAGCCAGCGCCTCAAAGCTTTGAAGTTTTCAAGAAGCTTTTGGTTTATGTCTCATCTCGAGATGTTATGAACGCCTTAAATAGATTATAACAGGCGCTAAGCTTTACACGCCTCTCATGCCGTTATCTGGCGCAGCACTTCATAGCACTATCGATTTATATCATTCGTTACGCCATAAACCTTGTGCGCTCTATTCACAAAAGCCTCTGCATATTTTTGGAAGGCGCCATCAAACATAGCGCCCATAATCAGACCAAGCGCAAAGCTCTTTAATTCATAACTAATCTTGAATTGTATCTCTGATTGTGCATTCTGCTGATCTTGCGCGGGAAGATTTTTAAAAAACCATCTACCCTCCATTTTTCTAAATGGACCATTGACATACTCAATCAGGATTTCATGTCGAATTATGTCGCAAGTGACATTACTTGTGAACCTTTCACATATTGCCTTAAATCCAACCTCCATATCCGCCTGAATAACCTCAACGCCCTCGCGGGGCGTTGTCCGTGATTTGATTTTCAGACCCTCACAAAGTGGAACAAATTTGGGATAACTCTCGACATCTTTCACAAGCGCAAACATTTCTTCTGCGCTGTAATTCACACGTCGACGACTTTGAAATGTCTTCATTATCAATCCCGCAATCAGCCAAATAGGCGCGTCTCAAGAAAAGCCTACAAATTGGCTCGTTTTATATGCCACAGCCCTATATCAGAACAATATTCCATACCCAAAAAAATAATAATTTTGATGAGAGACTGCCACTGCGAAACCATATGGGATTTTATAAAAAAACGAAGGGACAAAGCCTTCTAGGCGCCAGTTGAAAGCGATCTATAAAATTGAGAGGTCAATCAAAATACCTCGGAGTTTTACATTTGAAGCGCCCAAGAATTCAAAAAGGGAGGAATTTTGGTTTTTTTCTATTTTTTCCTTCTTGGCACCAGGTGCAGAAATCTGGCCAATTTCCTTTCCGTCAGAAAAGCGAGGCTAAAAAGTTGGACAACATTTTCCGCCTCAATGAGTTCTAACCCGATATTTGCTGGGACCACTTCTTTGCGTGTCTTAAACATTATATCCCATACTGACAAAACAATGCCATAATTACTGTCATGCTCGTCGCGTAGCGTAGAATGATGCGCGCGATGGAGAAAGGGCGTAATAATAACATAGGAGACATATTTTTCTCCTGGAAAAGTGAAGTTCCCATGATGGAACAGCACAAAAAACATTCTGACAACTTCACAAACAACAACAATACTTGCTGGCACGCCAAAGAGCACGACACAAAAACATTTTACGAATACTTCCAACGCCTGATCTAAGACGTGAAACCGAAGCCCTGTCGTCACGTGATAACTTTTGTCGCTATGATGGATTTTGTGAAAACGCCATAAAAACTCATATTTATGACCAAGCCAGTGCCATACATAAACAGCAAAATCAAAAAGGATAAAACTTATAATCCATTTTACCGGGCCATCGTCCATCGCGCCAAGAAGACCAAAATTCGAATAATTTGAAGCAACAAGGATCAAGCTTGAGAGCGAGAATATGCTCATAATAACATTATTTAAAAGAAAGGCCCCAGTATTCGTCTTAAATGAGGCTTTTAGATCTTCCTTTGGTATCGCCATATAAGGGAATTTTTTTTCTAAAATCAGCAATAGAAAAAATAAAACGATCGCTATTCCAAAGAGGTAGATCTCTATCCCTGTAAGCGCGCTCATAAAACAGACTCCTCATTTGTTACAACGCAGCACGAGCCTTTAAATGACCAGGCAAATTTTACTCAACCTCTTGTTACGATCAAATTGGGCTCTAATCTGGTAATATCAAGCGCCGTCCTTACAGCCTTTATCATCCCTCCCTGAACATGTGTTCCAAGATCCTGAGACTGACCACTGAAGCAGTGACAACTGCTTTAGCGACCCCGCCCTAAAAACAATCAAATTACAAAACATTCTTTTTAATCAAGAGCCGCTATACCAATTGTAGCCCATGTTTTCCCAGTATCCTCCTGGATTATCATTTGTCACAAATATTTCGGTTACAAATTTCGGATTTTTGAACCCAAGCTTGGTTGGAATACGTATTTTCACTGGATAACCATATTTCGTTTCACCCGGCGCTCCGGGAAAATCCAACACCAATAAGGTCTGCGGATGCAACGCTGTCGGCATATCTATGCTTGTGGAATATTTATCTGCGCATTTAAACCCAACATATTTGGCTGTTAGATCAGCATCAATCCGCTGCAAAAACTCCTTGAATGAGACGCCGCCCCATTTTCCAACAGCGCTCCATCCCTCAACGCACACATGTCGCGTAATCTGGCTTGACTGAGGCAGTGCGCGCAAGGATTCAAGCGACCAAGCCTCCTTGTTCCCAATAAGACCAGATAACTCAAGCTTATAATAAGCGCCGTCAATAACAGGGGCGAGCGGCTCCTCATAATAGGCATTAAATGGAAATGGTCGCGTAATGTCGGATTCTTTATAGACTGGAGCTAATAGGCCTGGGTCAAATAACGCCGCCTGCACTCTGTCGTTCCAACGCGACATCGCCCATAGTACGCGGTCTATGGCGTCATTGTCTTTTAATGTGCAGCCCGACAGCATCGATACAGCGCCCAGAGATAGGCCTTGTTTCAAAAATAGCCGACGTTCAAGCTTTTCAAGCTGCGGCTTGAAATCCTGTCTAAACTCTGCACTGCGACGCTTCATAAATCTCATCTGCGATTCAACTTATCCTGCTGTTCTTTGGACAGTCTTCCAGTAAACATAGATTGCATTGTTCCCTTGACGGCAAAAGCTGCCGATACATGTAAAAATAAGAAGCCAACAAGAACCGTCATACCAAAAAAATGATAATGACGCGCTCCTTCATAACCACCAAAGAATGCTGTCAGCCTCTGAAGCTGTACAGGCTTCCACATGGCAAGTCCTGAGAAAAACAACAAAATAACATCTAAAATAACTAAAATATATAAGATGCGCTGGATAAGATTATATTCCCCTGTTCCATGAATGAGGAGCTGTTTAATTTCTAACCGAACATTTCTATAAGCCGCCATAGGACGAATATTAAGTAGACGACGAATAAAGTGGCCTGTGTATATGCCATAAATCAGATAGGCCAAACCATTGATGACGAGCAGCCACATGACTGCAAAATGCCAGGCCAAGGCGCCAGCTAGCCAGCCCCCTAATGTGACATCTAATGGAAACCGAAATTCGTATAATGGAGATGCATTATATATTTTTAATCCGCTCATGAGCATAGCAATAGCGGCAAATGCATTAATCCAATGCGTAATGCGCACAAAGAGCGGGTGTATTAATTTAGGCTTTGTGCGCGAGGACGTATTGCCGTAGTTTTGCACCAATGACGTCGACGCCTCAAAATGAATATCACTTCTTTAAACTATTTAGCGCGCCTTCATATAACAAAAAGCGCCTAAAAGCCTTATAAAAAAATTATTTTATTTTGCGACGCAATAATTTCCAGTTTCCATAAGGAGAGCCGAGACGTTGTCTCGGCTCTCCTTATTCAAAATACCATCTTTAAGCCATTGTCGAGTGAAGAACTTTGGAAGAAGCGCTTGTTGACGCGCTATCCAAAAATCTTAAGTCGTTGGCTTGCGCGCTGCGATGAAGGCGATGCCGCCCACTAATATTGCCAGTCCAGCCCACAGAAGAATATCATTCATGTTTTCCTCCATATATTAACCAGCATATCGGCGCCGGTTTGATCTAAACTTAGAGTTAAGCCTCCGATTTGTTTTAACCAGCAGCTCTTTGCCAAAGCTCGAACAGATTTGGCCAAGCACCCCTAGCGCCAACATTCCTAATGACGCGTCTCAGGGAAACCTGTTGCGCGTGGCCTGAATCGCCCCATTTTTGCGCGGGCCAGCGCGCGCTTGAATTAATGTTCTTGTTATGTTCTATTCTGCGCTTCTCTTGTTCCCTCACCCGCAGTCCCTTCATCGCGTGAGCAGATCCATTATGTCGCGCCGTCACCAGCACACCGATCATCGTCGTCGTTCATGGAGCGAGACTCTATATGCGCCCCTCCTTCGCCCCGTCGCCAAACACCCCTCAATCGCCCACGTGCCACTCGTGGCGAGCAGCGCTGCCGCCGGCTTTCCCTCTCCAGCAGAAGATTATCTTGATCGACCACTCGATTTTAATGAGCTGCTGATCGAGAACCTGGCTGCGACTTTCGCCGTGCGCATTACAGGCGACAGCATGACGGGGGCGGGATTATTTCCTGGCGATATCGCTGTTGTTAACCGCGCACGTAAAGCGATCAATGGAAACATCATTCTCGCCCTTGTTGACGGCGAGTTTACAGTAAAACGCTATAAGAGGCGCAACGATAAGATCCACTTGGTGGCGGAAAATCCAAAATTTAAAGACATTATTATTTGCGATGACGCCACGCTTGAGGTGTGGGGCGTTATTACACACTCAATCCGGCTCTTATAAATGACGCAGCCCATTGCGCTCGTTGACTACAATAATTTTATGCCTCCTGTGAGCGCATATTCCAACCAGAATTACACGGTAAAGCAATTTTTATTCTCAGCAACAATGACGGTTGGCGTCACCGCGCGATCAAATGAGGCGAAAGCGCTTGGCATTGAGATGGGCGCGCCATCTCTTTCGCTTGAAAACGCTAGCCCTAATCGCAAAAGCTTGATTTCTTCAAGATCTTTTGGCGCGGCTGTTGGAACTCTCCATGACATGGAAGAGGCAGTCGCGACCGACACGCGCCGTGCAGCAGGACGCATGCGCCGGCAAGCGCTCGCTACGGCAAATTAAATTGTCTTTATTGAAACAAATGTTTTCCGCGTGCAGGATAAGCACTATCGCGTCTCCAAAAATATATAATTAGCTGTTACAAAAAGTGACACAAGCCTGCTCCTGAAAGCCGCACTTAAAGCGCCCTCGCTCATATGGCGAGACGGCTATTGCTATAAGAAATCTAGCGTTATTCTTTTAGATCTTACACTAACGAGCGCCATTCAAAAAACGCTCTTTGAGGTCGCTGATGATGTTGCTTCTAAAGCGCGAATGCACGCGCTTGACACGCTGAATAAAAAATATGGTCGAGGAACGCTTGTGATTTGTAGTGCTGGCCTGCGTCAGGGCTGGTCTTTGCGTAGATCGTTCCTATCTCAACAATATACAACGCACTGGCAGGAACTCCTCCATGTCTGAACGCAACTGGCGTCCAACAATGTTCAAAGGTCGTGATGGCGTTAGAGGCGTCATTCAAGACTCATGGACACTGGTCGATGAGGCAGGTCAGGCTGTTGCAAAAATTAGCCTTGAAACAGATGGGACAGACATGGGGCGTTGGCGCTGGTTCATACTCGCGCTTCCTCATGGCGCACCATCAGGCGCAACAGGTCTTTGCAGGACGAAAGAAGAGGCAAAGACAATCTGTGAACGCCATGTTCCCGACTGGACAAGAGCAAGGCTGCCACAGGGACGACGACGGTCATTATTGTCATAAAAGACATTTTTTTCCCTGATCGCCGGAAAACACGCGCAGAATAATATAGCGCCCATAGCCGCTAACGGTTCGTAAAGGCGAATGAATTATCGACAAAGGTATCGCCAATAATGATTCGACGCCGAAGTTCAACGCATCATGATCGAAGTTATACCAATATTGATTGTAGACCCTAAGAAACAGAGCGTTCAGCGTCTGGCTATAGAAAATAACGATGTCTTTAGATCCTTACATGAACTTCTTGATCTCCCAATGCTGGATGACAATGGCCAGCCTTCATTGGAAGTCAGCAGTCTCAATGACAGTCTCTGCGCCTTCTACGCTAAAGGCTCGGAAGTACGCACGAGAAGAGAAATTCGCACGCATCACTGGGAACATACGCCATCAAAATTACGATTCACTGACTTATCAATTATTGTCGGCGTGAATTTCAGTCAGGGTGGCTATTCAGGCGTGCCCATTGGATATAGTGGCGAGCAATTTATAAACTCAATTACGTTTCATGCAGCTGTTACAAATAAAGTTTTTATTTCGCTTGAAGGCGCGTTGTAGAAATAAAAGCCAGTCAAAAAATTCTTTAAAGACTACTATTAATAAAGGCCCAGCGATAAGCTAGGCCTTTATTATAACGACGCCAAAGCGTTTATGATTAGTTTTGCTTATTGCTCATCACGCTTTCCATAACCCGATCAAGATTGAAACTTCCAGGCTTCTGACGCGGCGGAAAATCCTTAAAGCTCTGCAGCCATTGCGTAACAAAACCTGCGGCAGGCATGATCGCAAACATATGTTCAACATACCAGCGTTGATAGCCCATCGCATGTTCTTTTTCAGCGCGCTCAAAGGGATCCATGCGCAAATTGGTAAGCAATGGCGCTCTTAAATGTTCAAAAGGCGTCTGCCAAACCTTAAGGCCCTCTTCATTTTGCGCCAGGAAGGTGATTTTCCAATCTTGATAACGAAAAGCTGCAACAGAACCATCATCTGTCCAGTAGATGAATTCTTTACGCGGCCACTCGCTCTCTCCCTTCAGAGCTGGCAAGAAATTATAGCCATCGAGGTGAACCTTGTAGCTCTGACCGTTAAGCTTTTTTCCCTTTAACAACTCTGTCTTAATCTCTGTATCGCCTGCAGCTGCAAGCAACGTGGTCAGCATATCTTCATGCGCCACAATATCATTAATGACTGTTCCAGGCTTAATGACGCCGGGCCAACGAATGAGTGCAGGCACACGATAGCCACCCTCCCAATTGGTGTTTTTTTCTCCACGAAACATAGTGGAGCCGCCATCGGGCCAGGTAAATGTTTCTGCGCCATTATCGGTAGAATACATCACAATTGTATTCTCATCCAGGCCCAACTCTTTGAGTTTAGCGAGAATTTTACCAACCAGAGCATCATGCTCGACAAGCCCATCTGCATAAACGCCATAAGGCGTTTTTCCCTGAGACTCTTCTTTTAAATGTGTGAAAATATGCATGCGGGTGGAATTCCACCAGATGAAGAAGGGCTTATCTTCCTTTGCAACCTTCTCCATGAATTTCAGCGTTTCCTGGGTCACCTCGTCATCAATGGACTCCATTCTCTTTTTGGTGAGAGGTCCAGTGTCTTCAATTTTTCCATTCGCATATGAATGAATAATACCGCGCGGCGCAAACTTTTTTCTAAACTCAGGGTTCTTCGGATAATCAGGATTCTCTGGCTCTTCTTCCGCATTTAAATGGTAAAGATTGCCATAGAATTCATCAAAACCATGGTTCGTGGGCAACATATCATCACGATCGCCCAGATGATTTTTACCAAACTGAGCCGACACGTAACCTAATGGCTTCAACAGTTCAGCAATCGTTGGATCTTCTTTACGTATGCCTTCCGAGGATCCAGGCATGCCAATTTTTGTAAGCCCCGTGCGTATGGGCGATTGACCTGTGATAAAAGCCGCACGGCCGGCGGTGCAGCTTTGCTGACCATACCAATCAGTAAAAAGCGCGCCCTGTTGTGCGATTGTATCAATATTTGGCGTTTTATAACCCATGACGCCGCGGTGATAGGCGCTTAAGTTAAACTCGCCAATATCATCTCCCCATATGACAAGAATATTTGGTTTTTTCGTTGCATTTTGTTCAGCTGTCGCGGAGGCAGAAAGAATATCAAAGAATATAAATCCTACAGACAATAGCTTTAGAATATTTCGGATTGTCATATGCGCTCCTAATGACAGACAGATCATTACGTCGACATGGAAAGTTAGACGTAAAATGTGGCAATTACGCAACACTACGAACAAATCGCATATATATATTTAATTTGATTATCAAGCCACTGGAACAAGGTTGTTTCTTAGGATTAAAAGGGCTGACTTGACATCAATATGCAATCTTTAAAAATTTTTGCGGATCATTAAATGTCTTACGTAAAAATTGTCCCGCATATATTTATGATCATTGCAGGCATGTCTATGCATGCAGTTCATGCTACTGATATGCCGACGAAGAAAGCGCCCGCCGCGCCGTCGCCAGCCCTTACATGGACAGGACTCTATATTGGCTTTAACACAGGCTATAGCTGGACTGCCAGTGCGCCTTTGAATATTGCAACTTATAATTTATACGACGCCTCTACAGGATTTGGAAACGCATCTGCGCTTGGCGGAACAGGAACCATTAACGGACAACTCAATGGTTTTCTCTCGGGCGGACAGCTTGGCTATAATTGGCAGTTTTCAGAAAAATTTATTGTCGGAGTTGAAGCCGATCTTCAAGGAGCTGGCGTTCGCGGCGGCGGCGGTTTTGGAACCATTGTTCCAGCTACAAATGGCTCAACTGTCACTACCGTCAAAGCACATCGTAATCTTGAATATTTAAGCACGATACGCGGGCGTCTCGGCTATGCTGTAACGCCCCAATTTATGGCCTATATCACAGGCGGTCTGGCGCTCGGCGGCGTAGATGCCACTGGCGCGGTTAGACAAAACCTTGCTTATGCTTATTCAACCTATCTTGAAGAGCCTGCAAAAGCTGACTTTTACCAAAATAGGACCGGCTGGAGCATTGGGGCTGGCGGTGAATATGCCTTAACGCCAAATATTAGCGTTAAGCTCCAATATAGTTATTACGATTTAGGAAGCGTCTCTCTTCAAAATTCAACCTTTACGCCTCTTTATTTTACAAATCTATTAGCTAATAAAGCGGTAAGCCTTGTGGATACATCGACACTCTCTACAAAATATAATGGTCATTATTTACAGGCCGGTCTAAACTATCACTTTGACGCAACAATTCCCACAACATCTCAATCTGCGCAGTTGCCTCTGTTTACGGCCCAAAAATATGAGGCTGCAGAGAAAACAACATCTCAAAATCCAAGCATAAAAGTCACCCCCTATCTGTGGGCGCTTAACACAAATGGCGGGCTTGTTATTAATGACAAACCATTGGGAAATGATACATCAATTATTGATGCGATTGCAAAAAGCAGTTCTTTTCCTCTCGCCTTCATGGGGCGCGCCGAATTCACGAAAGGGCCCTTCTGGGCTTATGGAGATTTTGCCTTTGCACAACTTCGCTTCTCAGATAGCATTCTGATCACGAGGCAGCCGGTTGCCGATATCGCGCTTGCGACCAGCCTCTCTGGCCACCTCAGACAAACGCTTGGGATTGGAGAGGGCGGCATAGGCTATGAAGCAGCACGATGGAAGCTATCGAATTCAACAAACTCATATACCGCTATAGATGGCTATATTGGCGTCCGCTACGGTTATATTGGTCTAAATTTAACAGCAGGCGCTATCGCCGCCGCCAATTCTCAATTGTTAAATGTTCAAAAAATTGGAGCAGGAACAATTGAGACAACAAACAGAATGCAATGGCTCGATCCTCTTGTTGGCCTTCGTATGAGACATAGCATTTCTCCCGGTCAAAATTTTGAGCTTAGAGGAGATATCGGCGGATTTGGGATTGGCACAAAATTCACCTGGCAGACGGTTGGCGCATATGTCCCAGAGATAGATTATCGGGGCTGGAAAATTGGCGGCCTCATTGGCTACCGCGCGCTCAGCATTGATTATGCTAATTGGCGTAACGGAAAAGAAAATAGCTTCAACGCAATACTTCACGGCCCAATTATAGGCGTGAGCGTAAAATTATAGAAAGAGTAAAGCTTTCTTATTAAAAGTTACTACACATTACCGCTGATATTTATGTAATCGCCGCCATCATACTTTCTTCGCAGCGCTAAATAGCGCTAACTGTCTATTCTGGCCTAAATTTTATGTTTTCTAATATTTGCACGAAAGCATCAGGACCAACGCTCACAGTGCCAAGATAGGGATTATCAATTTCAGCAATCATAAAAATTAACAAACCTATGAATGATGAAAAACATATTCCCAAGACTCTATGAACATGAGCCTCTGTATCAAGCATGCAAATTAAGAGTATATGAAAAAGACCCCCAATTAAGACAACAGCCCAAATAATAGTAGGAATACTCGTTCCTATATTTTCAAGACGCATACGTCGAGATTCAATTAAGGCGTTATATTGACGCAGGGTTTCAGTGTGAAGAATATCCTCGGATCTATTTGATGGCCGAAAAGAAACCAAAGTTCTAAAAATTTTCCTAAGCTGGATCGTCTCATTCATCGGCACAGTATTTTGTTTTTGTAGCGGCCAGCTTTTTTCAATAACCTCGTTTGCGTATTCTGTCAGCTGATTTCTCAAAACGCTCTTTATTGGCTCTGGATAGCCCCCATAATCCATATATAAGGCCGCAATATTTGAGGCCTCCTTCGACACAATATCGCCGACGCTATTGAGATTCTCATAAGCCCCAACCGCTAAGAGACCAACTAAAATACCATATAGGGCTGAGAAACAGGACAAAATATAACCAATAACATCATTGGCTGAGCGCGTTTTATGGATCCAGCCGCGAAAAAGGCCATTAAATATTCTAATGCCAAGCAACATTACACAGACAGGCGCGATGGCGAAGACAACGCCAATCAAAATAACATTGTAGTTATAGATCCACTCAAACATCAGATTTCGTCACCATCTCGCACAAATTGTCTTTTATGAACTCATCTTATTTTACACCCGCATTTACCGTCTAGCAGACTAAAGAAGACGACACAATTTACTGAATTTAGAGCAAAACGCCTTGCTCAAGACCCGGAAATGGCGGTCGAAAGCCATAGTCTTTTATGATCAGAGGCAAAGACTTTGATTGGCACATTCTTTGCTGATGAAAATGCAAGAGAAGATGCATCTTCAGCAACCTCGGCTATCCTTAAGTAGGAGACGGGCATGCATCCTGAATGAGAATCCCTGATTGAGATAACCGTCAATGCGGCAATTATAGCTTTTTAAACTACTCTTTTATATTGGCAAATTTTGATATGACGCAGCTATCTGGATCTAACAAACATCGCCATGCTTTTTAAAAGAATCTCATAAAACTTAGATAAATAAGAACAGCTGGATTTTTCTCGATCTTTAAAGCCGCACCCTCAATAATCAAGACAAGCTAAAAGCTTCCCTCACAAGCTATTATCTATGAAAATCTTTCAAATTGCATGAAACATAATATGATCAAGCTTTAGTAACTCAATAAACCCAGATCCTCTAGATAATAGATTTATTGCCATTTAAAATCGCCGTATATACAGACCATAGACTTCCAATGGGCGCGAAAAAATGAGATGCAAATACTTTAAGATCTCCGCTAGAGCGTTACTCTCTCTTTCTGTTATTATACTTGCATCCAATTTCGCGCATGCGACAGATAGAACCATAGAATTAACGTTTGTTGTCTTTAGTGACATTTATGAGATGTCGGAAAAATCTGGCCGCGGCGGTTTTGCACGCGTCTCCGCCACGCTTGCCTCAGAACGTTACAAGCATAAAAATATACTGGTAGCTTTTGCTGGCGACACCTTATCGCCTTCCCTCATGTCAAATCTTGATAGAGGCGCGCATATCGTCGATCTGATGAACCAATTAAACCCTGATATTTTTGTGCCTGGAAATCATGAGTTTGATTTTGGCGAAAATATTTTTCGCACGCGTATGCGCGAAATAAACTCAATCCTGCTTGCTGCAAATCTTCGAGATAGTACAAATAATCCCATATCTGGGTTTTTGGACAGTAAGATCATTGAGAAAGAAGGAATCAAAATTGGCATTTTTGGCCTGACAGAAGACGACGCGTCAAAACATGCAAATACAGGCGACCTAAAAATATCACCTGCAATCGAAACAGCGACATTGCAAGCCAACCTCCTGCGCAACGCTGGAGCTGACATTATTGTCGCTGTGACGCACTCTGACATGCAGGATGATTTTCAACTGTCCAAGCTCGGCGTAATTGACATCGTCCTTTCTGGACACGATCATAATCTGCTAACTGCCTATGATGGCCGCACTGCGATCGCAGAGACACAAGCAGATGGCGTCAATATTGTCGCAATAGATCTAACCATAACGCTTGGCAGTGAACCTTCTCGTAAAGTTTCATGGACACCAAAGTTTCGTATTATTGACACCGCAGACGTCATCCCAGATCCACATATTGTTGAACGTATCGCTCATTATCAAACAATTGTTGAGAGGGAGCTCAATCAAACCATTGGCGTCGTTGAGCATAGGCTTGATAGTCGCAAAGCAAGTGTTCGAAATGAAGAAACAGCTATCGGTAATTATATTGCAGACGTCATGCGCAAAACATCTGGCGCTGACGTCGCGCTCATTAACGGGGGCGCCATTCGCGGCAATCAACTTTATCAGCCCGGACAAAAGCTAAGCCTGAAAGATATTATCACTGAACTTCCCTTCGACAATAAAACTGTTGTGCTCGAGATATCGGGGGCAAATCTGCGCAAGGCGTTAGAAAACGCCATTTCATTAACAGGCAAAGATAGCGGCCGGTTTGGTCAAATCTCTGGCCTAAGAATTATTATCGCTAAAGAGCCGCAAGGCGACATAAAACTTTTATCTGCAGAAATAAACGGCAAGCCGCTTGAAGACGCTAGATCTTATAAGCTTGTCACCACAGATTTTCTTGCAAGCGGGAAAGATGGCTACGACATCCTCGTCCAGTGCAAAAGAATCGTCAGTGACGTGGAAGGACCGCTTCTCTCAACACTAATTATTGATGACATCAAGAAATCAGGCGCTCTTACGAGCGTCATTGATGGCAGGATCGTAAAAAGTCAGTGAGTGTTACAATTTTATCTTTGGCCGGCATCGCATTTCTTATTTTGAACCCGCATGATCCACTGGCCAAAGCATATTGTTTAAACAACATATTTAAACGCATGCTCAACCTTAGTGGCGCTAATACAACTGACCTTTAAAACAAATAAAGCAGCAGCGATAAAACCGCTGCCGCCTTCATCTTCTCGATCGAATAATTAGCCGATCGCAGCGCCCTTGAGCTTTGACAGCGCACGGATCTTAACACGCACGCTGGCTGGCTTAGCTGCAGCAGGCTGCATCTCGCCAGTAGCCGGATTACGAACAAGCGTGCCAGCTTTACGTGCAGGAACCTTGCGCAGCGTTACCTTGAGAAGACCTGGAAGCGTAAACTCACCAAGACCTTTTGGGTGAATTGAGCCAAGAATCGCTGACTCAAGCGTTGCGAAAACGCCAACAGCGGTCTTACGTGGCAACTCATTTTGCTCCGCAATAAGGTTGATTAGCGCTGATTTGCTGAAAGCTTCCTTGATTGGACGAATCGCGACAGCTTCAGCTGGACCGCGGCCCTTACGCTTCGCTGCCGTCTTTTTTGCGGGAGCCTTTTTAGCTGGCGACTTCTTGGCAGCCGTCTTTTTGACAGCAACTTTACCTCTAGCCATTGAAAATTCCTCATAAATCTAGGGGGTATGAGCGTCTAAAACTAAAAACGCCCTGCATTAATTGCTTAGCAAGCAACTTGATTCGAGGGAACCAATGAATGCTTAGTAAAATAATATTATGCGCTTTTCCCCCAGGGAATTTCATCAAAATTTGAAAGATTCTAACAAAAAAGCCGGTTTTCTTGTTAAATTTCATGAATTATCAGAAAAAGAGTAAACTCCTCCCATGTGCGGTCGCTTCACTCAACATTATTGTTGGACAGAAATTCATGGCTTCTTGAACCTGTCCGGGCCTGCCCGCAATCTTCAACCTAGATATAATATTTCGCCAACAACAATGATTGATGTATGTCGCATCACAGAAGCCGGTCGCGAGCTTATTCCAATGCGATGGGGCCTAATCCCCTCCTGGTGGAAAAAAACCGTTCAAGAACTCCCAGCGACCTTTAACGCTAGATCTGAGACAATCGCTGATAAACCAATGTTTCGATCGTCATTCAGAACTCGCCGCTGCATTATTCCAGCTAGCGGCTTTTACGAGTGGACAGGCGAACGGGGCAATAAAACACCACATTATTTCTCATCCACCCGACAGCGACCCCTTGCTTTTGCCGGCTTGTGGGACGAATGGCGAGACGACAAAACGAATGAGAATTGTCTCTCCGCAACGATCGTCGTCGGGCCAGCCAACCCTTGGATGCTGCCATTTCATGAACGCATGCCTGTAATGTTGGAACAATGCTATTTTGATGAATGGCTTATTGGCAAAAATCCTTCTGCTGCAATCCTGCTATCAAGAACACACGACTTGCAGCAATGGGTCGTCTCAAAACGTATCAACAGGGCTGGAACGGGCGATCATGACCCTTCTCTTATCGATATGGTCGAAGATCACAGCCCTCAAAATTGAACCTACGAGGCTCGGCGCTGACCTTATATTAGGTCTTTAAGAAAGCTGATCTCGGGCCTGAAGACGAAATTCATGATAACTAATTGAATATAATAAATAATTTAAACGTGTCGCTAATTTATTACGCCCTCAATTAGACGTAACGCTTGAGCAGCCAATTAAACACAGGCGAAAGATCCCACGCGTCTTATCATAAGTGATTGAAAAGACTGGTGGGCCGGGAGGGACTCGAACCCCCAACCAGACCGTTATGAGCGGCCGGCTCTAACCATTGAGCTACCGGCCCCGACACCCTCGGGGACGTCACGTCCTATACTGCTTTGGCTGTGGCGGGCAATATCTGGTGTAGATAAATGTCTCCAAACCCTGCGCGACGCCAGACTCTGAGACAAGATCAAAAGGAAAAAAATTGACATCAACAGAACAAGATAAGCGCCTGGCGCTTGTATCAGCCGCCCAGGATATGGCGCGACTTGGGTTAAATCATGGATCGACTGGCAATCTATCTTATCGGCATGACGACAGCATGCTGATTACGCCAAGCGGGATAGAAAGCCATAAGCTCAGCTCAGAACTTATCGCATCAATGAACGTTAATGACTCTAATGGAGAATTTGATGGGCCTCTACCACCATCGAGTGAGTGGCGATTTCACCAAGAAATTCTTCGTAAACGCGAAGATGTCACATGCGTTGTCCATATGCATTCTACCTACGCGACAACACTCGCGACGCTTCATCGCGACATTCCTGCCGTTCATTACATGATCGCAGCCTTCGGCGGCCCAATCATTAGGTGTGTTGATTACGCCCCTTATGGCACCAAAGCCCTCTCCCAGCTTGTTATTGAGGGCCTCGGCGAGTTCAATGCCGTCTTGCTTGCAAATCACGGGGCGATTGTTACTGGAACAGATATGGGACGTACGATGTGGCGCGCACTTGAGCTTGAAAATCTTGCGCGGGTTTATTACCTCGCCTGCTTAGCAGGGGATCCCATCATATTATCTGATGAAGAGATTTACAAAACAGTGGAGCGCTTCAAGAGTTATGGACCCCGTGACAACTGATCAGAATTCTTTTCTGGCCAACAGTTAGGTTAAAAGCGCCGCTATGCCCAACTGGGTTGATGCGCACACACCACGCTCTGTGATTAGTCCCGTTATTAGTCGAGATGGCGTAACATCAAAGGCATAGTTTCGCGCAGTTACGCCCTGTGGCGTTAATTGAACCTCATGCAAGGAACCATCAAGACTAAGTCCAGAAATATGCGTGACCTCACGAGGATCTCTCTCTTCAATTGGAATATCTCGCACGCCATCCTTTATATGCCAATCAATTGTTGAACTGGGAAGGGCAACATAAAAAGGAACATTGTTATCGAAAGCGGCAAGCGCTTTAAGATAGGTGCCAATTTTATTACAAACATCGCCTGTAAATGTCGTTCGATCACTGCCAACGATAATGAGATCTACCTGGCCATGCTGCATAAGATGCCCGCCTGCATTATCTGAGATCACAGTATGCGGCACCTTTTCCCCTAGCAACTCAAAAGCTGTAAGACTTGCCCCTTGATTGCGTGGACGCGTCTCATCTACCCAAACATGCAAATCAATGCCCTCGCGCATGGCGGTATAAATGGGAGCCAACGCCGTTCCCCAATCAACAGCGCATAACCACCCTGCATTGCAATGCGTTAAGATGTTGATTGGCCTGCCAAGATCACTAGCTTTGTCACGAATAATCTCAGCGCCAAAGGAACCGATGGCCTGACAAGAAAGGACATCTTCAGCCGCAATCCGACCCGCCTCATCATAAGCAGCCTTCACGCGACTATCTGGCGATATTTTAAGGACCTGGGCGCACATACGATCGAGCGCCCAACGCAAATTAACGGCCGTTGGGCGGGTCTGAAGCAGCCGCTCGCGTGCAGCATGAATGGCTGCATCTGAGGCATCCTCAATAACCGCTAGGGCTAGACCATAGGCCCCAGTCACTCCGATCAGTGGAGCGCCGCGCACCACCATATTACGAATCGCCCGCTCAACTTCGCGGCAATCTGTTAGCGCTTTTGTTTGAAAACGATGCGGTAAAAGAGTCTGGTCAATAACATGAACCCGACGCCCATCAGCATCAACCCAAATTGTGCGGTAATCTTGGCCGTTAATCCGCATATTAAGCGCCTTTGTTCATGACGAGGAACAATATGGCTTGTGCCTTACCACCTGAAACTTGTAAACCTGCGCTAACGCATGACAAAGTACATGCGTCAGGAGTGATCTCATGACCTATTGTTGCGGTATTCTCGTGCGTGAAGGCCTGGTTATGATTGCTGACACGCGAACAAATGCCGGTCTTGATAATATTTCAACATTTCGAAAATTGCATATATTTGAAAAGAAAAATGAACGCGTAATCATGCTTTCTTGTGCAGGCAATCTTTCCGTCACGCAAGGCGTCGTTAATTTTCTTCAAGACGGCCTTGAAAATCCTGATTCAGGCGAGATTGAAAGATTTATGAGCGCGTCGAATATGCTACAGGCTGCCCAAATTGTTGGACGCGCCGTCCGGCGCGCACGTGCAGATGCACATAATGCGGCAGAACAATCCGACGGCGTAAACTTTGATGTCTCATTACTTCTCGGGGGCCAAATTGGCACGGCGCCACAGCGGTTATTTATGATTTATTCAGCTGGCAATAGTATTGAATGCACACAAGATACAAATTATCTACAAATCGGCGAGCATAAATATGGCAAGCCCATACTCGACCGCGCTGTAAATTTCGAAACAAATCTCTACGACGCTCTTAAAATTGGCCTCATCTCGATGGATTCGACAATCCGCTCAAATCTTTCTGTTGGTCTTCCAATTGATATTGGCGTTCTGAGGCGTGATGCAGGACATATCGAACTCAATACACGCATAGACTCCAGTGATGAATATTTCCGAGACCTACGAAGTCGTTGGTCTAAAGCTCTTAGAGACGCGCATCTGTCTATTCCAACCCCTCCTTACCTCAATCAGACATCGTGACATTAATCTGTAAGACAAGCACCCAAGCGATTTCAGAGGCTGCTGAGATTTTACGCCTAGGCGGGCTTGTCAGCTTTCCTACAGAAACGGTTTACGGCCTTGGCGCAGACGCGACAAACTCTTATGCTGTCGCAAGAATATATGCCGCCAAGGGACGCCCTAATTTTAATCCACTGATAGCGCATATAAGCGACATTTCCCGCGCGATGCGCGAGGCCAATCTCTCAGACATGGCCTTGAAACTCGCAGAGAAATTTTGGCCTGGACCCTTAACAATTGTCGCCCCAGCCTCAAAAGAATGCTCAGTTTGCGACTTAGCTCGCGCAGGTCTGCCAAGCATAGCCCTACGCGTTCCATCCCACCCAATAGCGCAGTCGCTGATAACCGCTCTCGGGCAGCCGATTGCCGCACCTTCCGCAAATCGATCAGGGCATGTTAGCCCTGTCACCGCCGCACATGTTGCAACTGATTTCTTACAAAAATTAGATATGATCTTAGATGGCGGTCGCGCACACACAGGAATTGAATCAACAATAATATCTTGTTGCGAAGAACAGCCTATGCTTTTGCGCGCTGGAGCCATTTCAAGGGAGTCAATTGAAGAAACACTCGGCTCCAAGCTCTCGTCTCCGATAAACAACAAACTCATTGCGCCAGGCATGATGCTTTCCCACTACGCGCCTATGGCGCAGTTACGCCTGAATGCTCAGCATATATCAAAAGACGAAGTTGGCATGGATTTTGGCGGCCAGCTCCTAAACGTCAGCTCAACTCATCGTATTGTTCACGATCTTTCACCATCAGGAGATCTTACAGAAGCTGCAGCTAATCTTTTTTCTTTTCTGCGGGAAATTGACGACATGCAATACGCAAAGGTAGCTGTTGCGCCTATTCCACAACATGGTCTTGGTGAAGCAATAAACGATCGACTTAGTCGCGCTAGTCAGCCAAAATAAACGTGAAAATTAGAGATATAACGATGACACACGATCTTGCGACATCATTCTCAGTTCTAAAAGCTCATGCTGACGCACTCGAAAAAATCAGAATGCGTGATCTTTTTGCTCAAAATCCAAAAAGATTTCAAGAATTCAGCGTCGAGCTTGATGACGCGTTTCTTTTTGATTTCTCAAAACATAAAATAACACATGAAACCATTGATAGACTAATTAGTTTAAGCCTTTCTTGTAATATTGAATCTCGTCGACACGAACTTTTCTCTGGTTCAAACATCAATGAAACAGAAAAGCGGGCCGCCATGCATATGGCGCTACGGGATCCAACGAAACGGCCCCTCTCTATCGCCGGCCAGGAGACACGTTCGCTCATTGAAGCGGAGCGTGAAAAAGTTTATGCATTTGCAACCTCGGTCCGCGACAAAAGCCTAAGAGGCGCGACAGGGCTGCCATTTTCAGATGTCGTGAATATTGGCATTGGCGGTTCAGATCTTGGTCCGGCCATGGCCGCCAAGGCGCTGTCGCCTTTCTCACAGAGCGGCCCACGCACGCATTTTGTCTCCAACGTCGACGGCGCAGATATTGCCGATACGCTGTCCGGCCTTGATCTTGCACAAACACTTTTTATCGTATCTTCTAAAACTTTCACAACACAAGAAACAATGGCAAATGCCGCCAGTGCACGCGCATATGTGGTCGCGCAGCTTGGAGAAGCAGCTGTCAATAAACATTTTGCTGCGGTATCTACGCGGCTTGATAAGGTTGCTGAATTTGGCATCGACCCATCGCGCATATTCGGTTTCTGGGACTGGGTTGGTGGTCGCTATTCTATCTGGTCATCAATCGGTTTAGCGCTTGTTATTCATATTGGCGTTCAAAACTTCACCGATTTCTTGCAGGGCGCCTACGACGTCGATAGGCATTTCTTAGATGCGCCACTTAATAAAAATATCCCAGTTGTTATGGCGCTGCTTGGCGTTTGGAATAGAAACATTATGAACCGTGGCGCGCATGCCGTTATAACTTATGACCAACGACTGGCGCGTTTTCCGGCCTATTTGCAGCAGCTCGACATGGAGTCTAATGGAAAATCTACGTCCCTTTCAGGCACGACTGTGGATTACGCAACTGGTCCAGTTATTTTTGGAGAACCTGGCACAAATGGACAGCACGCATTCTTTCAGCTGCTACACCAGGGTACTGATATCGTGCCAATCGATTTTCTTATCGCTGCAGAACCGACTGCTGCAGATCGCCGACATCACGACCTACTTTTTGCTAACTGTCTGGCCCAAGCTGAAGCCTTCATGCGCGGTCGCACACTTGATGAAGCACGCAGTCAGTTAAGATCACAAGGCATGTCTGAATTTGAGATAGATATACTCGCGCCACATAAAGTATTTTCTGGCGATAGGCCATCAAGTCTCTTTATTTACCAGCACTTAGATCCGCGAACCCTTGGCCGACTGATCGCTTTGTATGAGCATAAAATTTTTTGCCAATCCGTTATTTGGAATATCAACCCCTTCGACCAGTGGGGCGTCGAGCTTGGTAAAGAATTAGCAAATAGATTAGGACCAATTGCTGAAAACAAGGATGCCTCAATAAAAGATCTAGACGCATCAACAGCCGGCTTAATTACTTGGCGACGGAAATTTTTAGATCACTAATTCATATAGCTTCAGAAACAAGAATGCTTGTTAATGTCGGCAATGGATTATTCAATAAACGAAAATTTCCAAACCCAGCCTGCCTTAATAAAGCTTTAATATCTTCAACAAGCCGCGGCTCGCCACGGCCCATGGCAAGAGTATAAAACCCATAATAAGCATCAAGAGACTCCGCGCCTTTAACGCCAGACATAGCCTCTATAATTAAAAGTTTTGTACCAAGTTCAAGTGAGCGTCTGATATTCTTTAAAAGAATGACAGCAGAGTCATCATCATGATCATGAATTATTCGAATAAGCGTGACGATATCTGCGCCTTGCGGTAGCTTATCTTGTAGAAAATTTCCGGCATGTATTTCCACGCGGGACGTCAATGATTCACTCTCAAGTCTTGAGCGCGCTCTATCTACTACCGCCTGTAAATCAAATAATTTAAAATGAAGATGCTCATTTGACTGAGCAGCAATTGAAATAAAAGCCCCCTCTCCACCGCCTACATCCATTAAACAACGATGTTGTCCTAGATCATAAGATTGTAAAACTTCCCCAGCAACCATTGGCTGAGAAGCCGCCATTAATGCACTGTATGGAGCTATTTGATCTGCTTCTAATCCAGAGTGGCCCAAATCTTCAGAATATGGCCAGTAAGAAGATAATTGCGTTCGTGATTGGCCTCTCAATAATAGAATAGGATCTGCTAAATCGTTGTAAAAAATTGGCTGATGCGCAACAAGTGCGAGAGCAGAAGAATTGCCGCTTAGCGCCGCGCCAATTTCACCAAGCCCCCAAGAACCATCTCTACGTTTTTCCAAAAGATCCAGAGATGCCGCCGCCTTAAGAAGACGCTTAGTTGCCGCCTCTGTTAAGTTGAGCTCAGTAGCCAATGAAGAAATTTGCAGAGGTCCATTTTGTAAAATTTCAAAAATATTCAGCCGAACACAGGTAAATAATATCTGAGAATAAACAAATCCAGCAGTAAGATTAAGTGCTGTACGCGCTCTTTGACGCGCAATTGGACGAGTAATAGGATTTGATAAAGACCATCTCTGGAATCTTGGATCAGAGACCAGACGGTTTCGAGCTTCTCTAAGTCGATCAATCCATTTATCTAGAATCACTTAGTCGGCAACTCTCTACTATAAAGAGCGCTAAGTAGGCTGACCTGAATTAATTAGCTACTCTGGTTTCTATTCAAGAGATCATTGTTATGTAAAAAATTTTAAATGCCGCCTCAGTCTGAGACGTACACCTACTAACGCACAGCAGCTCTTAATCCAACCATTTTGGCTGTCGGCGACAATTTCGTTACCGTTAAATCTTGACCAGATATATCAAATGCTTGCGCCAAAACCGTTGCAGAAAAAAGTATAGCCAGTATCTGGATACCAAAAATTGCTCCCATGTTCAGAAATACATTTTTTGAATTGGGGGAATTTTTAACTGTTTGGTAACCGTAACCACGCATGAGGCACCTATTCGGTTTGTTCAGCCTCTTTATCTCATGCTTTGGTTAATAATTGTTGAATCAAACATCAGAAGCTCTCGGCATGCACCTATACTCCATGCCTTGCCTCTAGATCTTTCAGCTATGGCGACGCCCCGTAACAAAATATCGCGCGATCCATCCAATGCTGAGCGGTACCATAAATGCAGCTATAAGAGAAAAAGTAATAGCGCTATCTCCCGCTAAGGCCTCAAATAAACTTTTGTTCATTTTAGTCATTTCAGCAAAAAGAAGCACCCCGGCTCCTATGATTCCACTGAGAAAACCGAAGAAGAATAATATTGAGCCGATGCGTTCATGCGCAGCCTTTTCTTGATTATGTTTATGCTGGGTCATTTCTTCCTCACTTAATACTCTCTGATACAATGGCCAAACTTGTTCTTAGCTTTGCTAGATAGAGAAACAAAATCCATGCTAAAGATAAATACGCGCGTTTTTTATTTGACTGCATAATGATAAAATCTGCGCCTGTAAGCAATCATCTCATAATATTTTTGCATCTTTCTCAACTCTTTCACTTATTTTATCGTCAAATCCACCAGCTCTTAGGTCACCAGTTTTTGTTCGCTACCCCGACTAGGTCTGAAATTAAATTCTGCCCGAAATCCGTTCATTCTGCGTTCAGCAAGCCTTTGATGTAGTTAATGTGTCGCCATATTGATAATCCCGATCAATGGTTCAATGGAGATTTCTAATGAATACACGCATACTCACTGTTGCCCTTGGCTTTGTCGTAGCAGCTACGTTTAGCTCAACTATGACCTTTGCTCAGGCTCCAGCCGCTCCTGCTGCAACCGCTACTCCAGCGGCGTCAGAGGGCTCATCTAAAGCTGAGCATGCGGATAAACATAAAGCTCATGAAAAGCATGATAAGGCACACGAGAAGAAAGAAGGCGGAGAGGCAAGCGAAGGAAAGTAAAGTAAGCGAGCAGACGCAACGGCGTTTCACACAAACTGTTAAACGCCAATCTGCTGTTCATAAGCCTCCTGGATTACAAAGTCAGCATCAAAGGCGATTGGCTCGTAGTTTCTTCTCGCAACGTGCGTCAAAACACATTCAGACCAATCGGCTCAGACTAGCTTAGCTCTCGTCTTCATCCTTGTGCTACCAAAGCCGTCAGCCCTCCCACTGGCGGCTTTGTTCTTCATAGGTAGCTTTCAAGAATGAACACCAATTAACGCCTTGTCACGAAACGCAAAGTTCGATTTGCAATTGTCACACCAGCGTCAAGCCGCAGCTTTATGTGACTCCTGATTGCGGGCTCTTCATTTAAGAGTTAATGTTAGCTGGAAACAAACCAGATAGAGCTCTAAAGAACTGTTTTTAGACGATTCTGCTGAACCCGAGAGTAACAAATAGATATTTGCGCCCGTAGCTCAGCTGGATAGAGTGCTGCCCTCCGAAGGCAGAGGTCGCACGTTCGAATCGTGCCGGGCGCGCCATAAAAATCAATCAGTTATATTGATTTAGGTCTTGCTCTATTTATTCTATTAACCACATAGCAACCAGTAA
>Ga0208868_1000037_pt1 | contig 38004 bp, 34 predicted proteins | sample CryBogCBE23Oct07_FD_184583 | JGI IMG/M metagenome (GOLD analysis project Ga0208868, IMG submission 184583) | Freshwater microbial communities from Crystal Bog, Wisconsin, USA - CBE23Oct07 (SPAdes) (version 2) | ecosystem: Environmental > Aquatic > Freshwater > Lake | place: Crystal Bog... | reverse complement strand
CATTTTGCTAATAAAGTATCTATTTCTTTTGACCATTCTAATGCATTCGATTCAATTTCATTAGAGTTAATATCTTTTTCTTCTGATTTATGTTCCATAAAATAATTTTATATTTTTATTCATTATAATGAAATGGTTGAGTATGCTCAATTGCCCATTCACATCCTCTATATAATTCAGAATCTGATGCACAATATACTGGTCGACCATTAATCATAATATATTGGTCTCTATTTATTGCATAATTATTAATTAATGTTTCAGGACATATAATTGTTTTATATTCAGGGTTTTGATTAGTTGCATTTATTGTTATAAATACTACTCTTTCACGTATTCTTGCTACCATTTCAAATAAATTCCAAGTCACATTTTGATTAAGTCTTACAATTGATTGATTATTATTCTGACGCCCTATATATGTTAAATATGGTTGAATTTCAAATCCAGTACGTTCATCATACCATGTGTCAAAATTTATTTGATAATCTCCGGGTAACGGTGATATTTCTTGATGAATAATTGGCATTGGATTATTAAATATAGGTGGTAAAATATGACGTGCATTTTGCATTGCATTTCTAATAGAATTTCTTACAGTATTTAATCTATTTGCAATTGGTATTAATGGTGGTATATCATTACTTAAACCTGGTATATCATCATAATCATTATCATTTTGTTCTGCTGTCATTTAATATCAATTTATACTATAAATATAAATTAATGTATTAAAGTAAATCATTTAATCTATGTTTTAATTTATTTACTAACATATCATATACTTCTCTCTTTTTATCTTCAATTTCATACCATTTAACATCATATACATCTAAATATGTTTTAATATCTTTGTACATATCTGATTTAGTATAGACATTTCTAGCAATATATTGTAATTTTCTTTCATAATCATTTTCTCTTGTTTTATTCTTTTTATATTCTTTTAATGATTTTACAATTGAATATTTACCATTGTTACCTTTGACATAATTTAATAAATATGGAAATTGATTTGGGATAATAAAATTGTAAAAATTTGTATATACTTGTTTCATTACTTTTTGATGTAATGATGAATCTGAATTTAAATCTTGATATTCATATGTTGAAGATATTAATGGTGGTAAATTTGCAATACTTACTGGTGTATATACTGAATAATAATCTACACTATCTGGAGTAGATAATGTAATAATTGTTTGTCTACCTAAACTATCAACAACAGTTACTGGTTTTCCTTCTTTTACAGTGTATGTTGGTAATTCATATGGAATAGTTGTACTTGGTGCAATATAAACATTTGATGGATTACTTGGGTTCCAATTAAATGAAGTATCTGATGTTGGATTCCAATTAAATGACATAAATTATATATACATAAAAATTTTAATCTATATTATTTCGAATTAATTCAAAGTCTTCTATACTTTTTGCATTTAATAACATTCTGTATATTTTATCCGCATCTTTATCCGATTTTTTAATAAATTTTAATACTTTTTTAATAATATTTAACGATATATCTGGTGAATTTATAATTGATTTTTGATATTCATACATTCCATATATAAATATGCGTAATATTGTTTCTTCTACCATATCAGAAGATAATCTAGTTGTAATAAAGTTATTTAGCGTAAGTAATGAATTAATATTAAATATTTGTAAATATTGTTTTATTGAAAAAGTAAATGAAGGGATAATAATATTATTTTCTTGATTCATATTATTAAGCAAGAATCTAAAATGGCGAATTTTACTAAAGTTATAAATCATTCTAAAAATTTAGAAAACTATTCTCAAGAAGAATTATACAACACTATTGTTGAATTACGTAATATACATGGTGAAATGCTCGGTGGATTTTATAATAATCTAGATAAAAATTTAAATAGTACTGAAACTAAATTAGAATTAAGCTTTTTAGATTCTATGATTGATACCACTCGTAAAGTATTACAATTAGCTGAAAGTAAATTTAATATGAATGATCAGCAAATTCCTAAAAATAATATGACCGGTGGTGCTAAAAAACCTAAAAAATTAAGTGGTGGATATAATAAAGATAAACCTAAATTATTATTATTCCATGCTAAATGGTGTGGACACTGTGTACATTTTATGCCTACATTCTTAAAAATAAAAAATGAATATGCTGATTTAAATAAACTTGACGTAATTTCAATTGAAGATGGTCAAAAAGGTGGAAAAGAATTAGTAGAAGAATATGGTATTCAAGGTTTCCCTACTATCAAATTGTATGATGGAAAAAATATTCATGAATATAATGGTGGTAGAGATATTAATAATATTCGTGATTTTGTTAATTCAACTCTTAAAACAAATGCAATTAAGGGTTAAACTTTTTTATAAATAATCATACATGATGTTTCAACGTATTTTATATCTATGATTTCATATTTACCATTTAAATCATATAATGTATTATTTATTTTATCTTCAAATGATTCTGTTGTTTCATTTTCGTTTGATTTCAATATCTTAACTTTAATAAAATTCTTCTTTTCGTAACCTTTTGATATAAAATAGTTTTTATGATCATCAAAAGACCCGCATATAATTTCTGAATTAATTTGTTCCATTAATTACCTATATATTTTATACATATAAAAAAATTTACATATCCTCTCTAATTTTTTTGTAATATTCTTTCTTATTTTCTCTTAATAATTTAGCCGCATCAATATTAGCTGCTGAATCTGGATTTGGTTCACATAACAGTGACAAAATACTCACAAATATCGTTCTAACATTTTGAACAGGTCGCCAACGTTCTAATTCATGTTCATATCCAGATACATCATTACCTACATGTAAAATAGAAATACATAGTTTACCATCAGGATATACATTTGGATGAAATAATTTATTTGTAAATTTAACTTCAGGCGGACTTGTTGGATAATCTGATGGAAATTTAATTTCTCCTGTATAAATACCACCTTCATATGGTGAATCATGTGGACCCATTATAGTAAATTTCCACTTTAATATATTACCTTCTGACATTTCAAATGTAACATTGTCAACTGGATTTTTATTTAAGGTTTCATATTCTCGTGTCAAACGAATAGTTGCCGTTGTCATTTTTTTATTAATATATTTCACTATTATTATTTATATTGATTTTCAACTTTTCATATTTATAATTATATACCTATATCCATGTATAATATATATCTTATTTTAGAACCATTATTAATAGCATAATGTTCAATTTGACTATTAAATATTACCGCTTTTCCATCTTCGTGTTCGTATTCAACAAAATTATTATGTTTATTTTTTATATATAAATAATTATCGTTTCCACTTAATTTTAGATTAACGGCAACTGTATTATTTGATAAACCAGTTATGTCTGTATGTAATGATAGTTTTGACTTTGGTAATAATAATGCATATCCTGCAACATTTATTTTTAATCCACTTAGCTGTAATAATTTTAATGTTTTTGGACATTTTTTATCTGCATTGCACATTACAACATTATTTACTAATAATGGATAATTATACCATATATATCTTTCGTTATTTGATCCTTCAACCCATGTATCACTATTTTTTAATAAATTAAAACTTTCAGATGAAATATTATTAGCCCATTCAGCACCATTTCTTTTGATTGTTACACTTTGGATATAAAATGGTGGTATTTCTTCTAATATTGTTTTATAATTATGTTCTAATAATTTAATATTTTCAAAATATTTATCATCTGATGTATAAAAATATTTTTGTTGTAATTTTATATCATAACTAATTTTTCTTCTTGGCATACTTATAACATACATCAAAAATGTAATAAACAATATACATCCAATAAGTATATATTCTACACTTTTATTCATAATATAAAATTTAAATTATTATATCATATTATACTTATTTCTGAAAATTGATTTTTTAAAATTTTAATATAAATAACTACTAACAAATATATTAAAATGCCTGAAGTTATTAAATCCCTCTCTCAAGTCCCTAAATCTGGTAAAGTAATAATTGATTTTTTTGCAACATGGTGCGGTCCTTGCACTAAACTTGCTCCATTTTATGATGAACTTGCCACTCAATTTCCAAATGTCACTTTTTTAAAAGTAGATGTAGATGATTGTGATGATGAATTACCTAATGAATATGATGTTCAGGCATTACCTACTTTAGTACTTATTAATGATGGAACACCTATTACTCTTATTAAAGGTTCTAATCCTGACCGATTAAAAACTGAAGTAGAAACATTAGATAAAAATTGATAAACGTTTATTTAAATAAATAATAATAATAATAATAAAATGACTGAAATTTTAACAAGAGATAATATTGTTAAATTTTTTACTAGAAACAAGCGTAAGAAGATTGAAATAAAAAATCAAGAATACTTTTGGGATAAATGGTCATCTACTAATTTTCCACAAGATCCTGTGATTAATAATATTTTATCTTGTATTCTTTTTGCTAATGACAAACTTCAATATAATAAAGATGGTAATGCATCTGAAGAACAATTAGATGAAATTAAAAATTTCCTTCAAGATAAAAATCTTCAACAATCTCACTGGAGCAAGAAAAAATTATTTGAAAGTATTAACATTAGTAATATTAATAATGATTTTTTTCTCTTTTTATGTCAGGAATTTTATATTAATATAATTATTTGTAGTGAAATTGGTATTAAATTTTACTATTTAGATGATGAATTTGATAAATGTATTCCAACAGTTATCTTAAAATCAATTACTGATGATATTACTAAGCAATTATATTATCAAACTATTTACAAAGATAAAAAAATATTAACTATAGAAGAATTATCTGATTTTATTAGCTATCCTGATAAATTTATTATTGGATTAGAAAAGAATAAAAAGTTTATGCTTAAAAATTATTCACTCATTGAACAAGATATTGACATTATTCATATGGACAAACGACGTGAAATGGATAATCCAGATACAAAAGAAATTGATTATTATGATGAATTAGAAGAAATAATTCACTAACGCTCATCTCGCTACGCTCGGTTCACTACGTTCACCGTAAAGGTATATGTAACGGTGAGTGAAACGAACTGAGCGAAGCGAGATAAATTTATTTATAAATTTATTGTTATAAACAAATAATATTAAGTAAAATTAAAATGAGTGTCGTTACTTCAACAAAGGATGGATTACCTATTAGAGATACAATTAAATTAATACAACAAATGATGCAAACTGATAAATGTTTATTAATGGAAGTAGAAGATAAAATTAAACATACTAATTATTTACGTGAAGCATTTCCAACATTTTATGAAGATTTTCCACTTTTATTTAAAAAAGTTATTGCTCGTCAAGATTTATCTATGTTAGAACCAATGTTAAAAGCCATTGAAGATATTTATGAAGGTAAGCGTGTTGATAAAGATGCAGCTAATGAAATAGGTGAACAACTTGCTGAAAAATATTTATATCCAACATTTGGTAAACCACAACCTAAAGATGAATCTGATAAATCATAAATTAATATTTATTTTACTCATTACAAATGATTTAAATTCTGATATAGACTTATTTAAATTGCTTTGTTTTATTTTTTGTAAATCTTTGTAATCTTTTGCTGATAACATCAGATTACTACTTATCCATTTATCTGAATTGTTTTGTTGTACTGATAATGCATCATGATATTCATCTCCAAAATAATTTTGACTATTGATATAAGCACGAATTTTATTTCTAATGATATATTCTTCTTGCATTAAAAATCTATTTATAATATTCAAAGTAAAAATATAATCACTGGGTATGATCATTTCTAAATCTAAGAAATCTTTTTTAGTATCAAATTTAAATTTCTTATCCAAATAATTTGTACATACAATATATTTTTCACCCGTGAAAGTCAATGATAATTCTGGACGATATACATATACATTCTCAAATAAATAAGATAACATATATAATAAACTCAATGATGGTGGAGAAATTAATTCTTGTACTTTCACAATAAAATGACCATGTTTATCTAAATTTTCTAAATTATCAATAAATTTTGTAATCTTTTTATTAATATCGAGCTCTGCAACGAAACTATTATTTAATTTAATTTCGTTTAACATCACTAAATGACTGAGTTTCTTATTTTTTGTTATTTTAACATCTGCAAATTTTTTTAATTTATCAAAGACTTCTTCTGTTGTTTTATCATTTGTTGATACAGTTTTGGTGATTAAGTCAAAAGTATTAAAAAGTTCCCATAGTTGTAAAAATTCATTACTTACTTTTTCACCAAAATATTTCTTTGATATTGTTTCAATGTTATTCTCATAATTTGGTGTATCAGATACTAATTTTTCAATGATATAATAAAATTTTCTATTTACATTTTCTGGTTCATTTATTAATTTAAAAATAGCATCATTTGTTTGGGTGGTATAATAATTATATCCACTACTATTCAATGGTTTTGGAATTACGTCTGTTGATTTAATTCCATCTAATGTAGTTTTAGGAAGTTCAGGAAGTAAAAAGACGTTCATTATATATTACAAGATATTAATATATAATAAATAATTCTTATCTGATTTATTTTCATTTTTTAAATTAATTTATTTCTTTCTAAAAACATAAAATCGATTCAATCTTGTTAATTCAAATCCCGCTTTATTCATCGATAAATTCATATTATAAAATCCTTTTACTTTACCTAAGAATTCTTGTGTATCTTTCTTCGCATCATATGACGCTGCATCAAACAAGAAATCCTTATACAATGCAAATATATTCTGAAATGATTCTGTTTCTACTAATTCCATATTTGCTTTCTTCATTGTATTAATTAAATGTTCAGGTGTCACTAAATATTCTATCTGATCTGTTCCTACATCCATAAATCCTGCAAAATAATACGAAATAGGTAATCCATTCTTATTAATATTCTTTTCATTTACATCATACATTGGTTTAATCGTAAATAATAATTCTTTTTCTCCTGATTCAGTTGTGTAATATTCTTCTATAATTTTCTTTTCTCTCTTCTTAAATTCATCATGTAATAATTTACCATCAAATAAACATGCTAACATATATCCATTTTCTTTCAAGATTTTTAAATTATCTAACATATTTTTAACTGTATCATCATCTTTGAATAAATAATGTAACATAAACATAGCACTAATTACATCATACTTTTTTGTAATTATTTTGGCTAAAGTACGTTTACTATTATCCGTCATATTCGGTAATCCTTTTGCATGTTTTTCTACATCAAATAATGAAATACCAAAATTTGCATGCACTAATTCTACTGGAGGAAAGTTTGGAAATTTCTTCTTAAATGTTTTCAAACGACCTATCGCACTATTCGAACCTGCTGAAAATAATCCATCTGCATTAATATCAATACCCGTTAATGTTTTAACTTTTGCATGATAATACTTTTGAATATCACCTGCTTCACCAAATCCAATATCACATACATCTAATTTTTTATCTTCTAATTGTGCACAATAATTGTAAATATATTGAGACTTTACAAAGTTATGGAAATCACGCATACCTCTTGCAATATCAGTATGTCTTTGATAATATGCATCATTGGCACGATAAATTGCAATATCTTTTGCTGTTAATTTAGTTCTTAACATACTAGCATGTTCTAAATGTGTTTCTGGATTTCCTAATAATTTAAAATCACTCATATCAATTAAGAAATTCATACTTTGCCAAATACTATTTGCAATCTTGTCATTATTACCATAATTTCTCTTGAATTTCTGTACTCGTTCTGTTTTATCAAAACGTGTTCTCAATGGAATCCATCTCTTTTTAGGTTCATTGTTACTTCCAATATCATATGCAAATTCTACAACTGTTTTATCTTGAATAATATTACCTTCAATATCTTTTACTACTCCATCATTTAAATATAAATATGCTTGATTCAATCCCTCATCTTTTTTGAATGGTACTGGAATTTCTAAATTTGTTTCCTGATTATTCCTTCCTACAAATAAATTCGCAATTTGATACAATGTATCAGATGCTTCTGGTGCATCCCCAAATTCATCATCTTCTTTTGTAATATTAGAATTATCATATGCCACAATAATATCTTGAGTTTTAGGATCCCGCTCAAATTCAATATACAAATCTAATGAATTCTTCTCTTTTGGTTTCCATTTGTAAATTTTATACTTGATTTCATCCAAATTTCTTGTATATTTTTGTTTTAACGGCGTAAAAATTAAACCATCCAAATTATACGGTAATTTATATGTTAATGTATATTTATTCCACATTGATAATGCATATTCATATATCTCTGATTTATCTCCACCTGTTGGAAAAATAAAATACTTTAAAAATATAATATTATTTTTCTTACTATCTACTACTTTTGATAGTAATTCATAATGCTTGTCCATATTTTCCTCATGATATTTCACTTGACCTTCAATACTAAATTTATCTCTAGGTGTTAAGTCAATCCATGGATATTTAATATCACTGATAATTTCCATCATTGCTTTTAATCGTAAATATCTTGTTGCTAAATTAGGTTCAATACGCATATCAATACCTTTATCAAATAAGATATCAAATCCTAAAAAGATTAATTTGTTTGTTGTAAAAATTACTTCACCATCAATCAGTGTATTATTTACATTTTCTACTTTAGTATTTAATTTTCTTACTGATAAATTATTTGTAATTAAATATACACTATCATTTAGACAAAATAAAAAATGACGGTCTCCATCAGCCTTATCCGTTACTGTATAAGTATTTGGTAATACATCTAAAAATGGAATTAATTCTAATGATTTAGATTGCATACCATATAAATCTTGATGTACATTTACTTTTTCACCATAGACAAGTTTTTTATATTCATCAATAACTGTTGTTTCTTCTTGTTGTGTAATAATAATTTCGGACCCTTGTAATGTTCCTAATATACTACGAATTGTATCTGTAATCTTTTTTAATACTTTTTTACCTTCTACTGTCATCTTTTTTGTTGCAGATAAATCTAACTCAGCTTCATACATAATCGGACTTGAAATTAATGTCGATAATTGATTTGATTGTTGAACTTGTGTTACGTCTAATCTAAGTTTACCAAATTCAGTATCTTCTAAAATTAATGAAGCACGTTGTTTGTATCTAAAAATAATATTATGTCTATCTTCATCTGTTAATTTAATACTACTTGAATTAATAGGTGTTTCTGTAGCAAGTCTGCAACGATACTTACTATGGTCAATAACTCCTTTTCTAACTTTATTAATAATAGAATAATTATTATTTTTTGCTTCTTGTAATAATGAATGATAAACTTGAATATTCTTTTTTTGATAATGATTATTTAATACAGATTGAATATTATCTTTTCCTACGATACTTATACGAAAACAATTATTATTTTCTGATAAGTTTGCATCTAATATTGATTCTTTAATAACTTCTAAATTATTCTTTGTTTTTTGATAACCAATATATTTTAATAATGTTGTAAATTTTGTCATATTCATCTGCTTAGGATCAATTATAATTTCAAATTCATCTTTTGGAGATATCTGAAAAAATAATTTCTCGACCTCCGCAGACATATATAATGCATCCGGTTTAGTCTTGGATTTTTCAGAATTTGAATCCATTTTTCTCTATATATTGTTATTTGTTTATTTTAATAATATAAATTCAATTATTTTATTAAAACTATCTTCTCCTCCTTTCTTCATTTTTATTCGTTAATTTATTTTTAAACTTTTCTTCTATCGTATTAGTATCACCTCCATAACTATTGCCTGCATATACATAATATCCATATATAAAAGGATTCATATTAATTACTTTATTAATCTTTGGTATGATTATTGATAATAAATAAAAGTAATTTTGTTGTAAATATATTAAGAAATCATATACATTATTTATTTTTGATTTCTTCCATATCTTATATAATTCATCTGTATCTTCTATTTTTAATATTGAATCTGGTTGTAATCTTTTTAATCTATCTAATGTAAATAAATTCATTTTATTAATAATATTTGTATTTTTGAATCTAATATTTTTGTTTAATATATAATCCCAAATATCTTCATTGTATGTAGTTAAATCTGCTGAAAATTTCATTAATTCTTCTTCATAATATTCGTCCAAACTGTATTTTGGTATTTTAGTTAATTTGTTTTCAAACTTATTATAATTAGGATGAATTATAACTGTATTTATTTTAAATAATCCTGATACATTTTGTATTATTTTTAATAATTCATCATCTCTTAATGATTTTGCACCTGTAAATTTATGTAAATAATTTACACTAATTATTTCTCCTATTTCTATTATTATGTTGATTTCTTGTGTCTTTTCATCTTGTAATACTAAAAATATAATATCTTCTGGTTTTGGTTCTTTTTCTAAAATAAAATAATACTTGTAATATGCTGATACTTTATCCAAATAAAATACTTGAAACAAATAATTCTCCCATTTAAAATAATGTAAATCATTAATAATTGGAATACTTCTATAAAATTCTAAATTCTTTTCATTGTAATCACTACTTATTAATTGAAAATTTTCAGGTAATTCTCTTATTTCATCTTCAAATACTCTTTTAGTTGGTAGTTTATCAATTGGTTCAATATATTCAAATTCATATTTCTTTTTAATTTCTTTTTGTGCTTTAATATCAGGATGATAATATTTAAAATTATTTTCTTCTATTGATATTAATTTAAGTTTTCCAGGTGCTAATAAAATTTCTTGTTCAGCTGGAAATAATGAATATGTTTCTAAACATAATGCAATACCTGTTTTATTTTTAGGTAATTTAATTTTAATCAATATATTTCCAAATACATGGTTTTTTGGCTCATAAAATGCATTTCGACTTGTACTAATAAAACTTTCTTCTTTGAATATCTTACCTACTTTTACATCTTCTAAATAATCATCATTCGTTATAAATCTATATACATAATAATCATTATCAAATGCTGGTGACCTTTTAATTAATGCAAATAATCTATCCACATTATTTGATACATATTTATCATAATGACTTCCTTCATTTCTTAAATATTGATTGTAATACAATGATCCGTAAAATGTATAATAATATATAATATGCTGTGCATTATTCTTCTCTACATACATTTGATGCTTTAATAAAATATCAGCTGGTATATCATTCTCTATTAATTTCATACATAAATTATCTAATTTCTCATTATCATAATACACATTATCCGGTTTTATTAATTTTAAATTTAAACTCATGTTAATAATTTCAGCTCTGGTGTAATATGGTGATAAATTTAAATATGGTAAATACGTTACTCTTCTACATGTTGTAATATTCTTTCCTATTTCATTTGAATTTTCATAAATTACTTTTAAATATGTATCATATAATCCATCTAAATTATAATTATTTATAAAATTAATATTCTTTTCTAATCTCGATTTTAATTTACTATTTTCTGCTTTTTTATACGCTCCTTCTAAATAATTTACTATTTTTTGATTAGGTAATCTATAGTATTTTTCACTAACATAATAATAAACTTTATTACCCGGTATTAAATAAATATTCTGACTATATATATCAAATAATGGAATTTGTGATGTAATATCTGCAATTATTTCCTTCATTTTTTCTAGTTGAAAATCAGTCATGTTTTGTTTATTATATGAAGAAATTTCTAATGGGTCTGGTAGAACGTATAAATCAAAATATAACTTTTTTAATATGTTTATATTTTCTACTTGTTCTATTTTATCTTTTTTTAATATTATACTCATTAATATATATTATTAAAAAAAATTAGTTTTCTATCTCCAATTCACTTAATTTCCAAATCTCTACTTTATTATCTGGTAAAATTCTTTTAATCTTCATCGGTATCATTCTCTCATTTAATTCTAATTTTGCAATTTCAATTGGATTTAATCCATTAGTATTTTTAATTAATACCTTCGCACCTAATGAAATTTGTTTTGCTCTCGTTCCAATTAACCGTACCTTTTCATATTTCGTTAATTTTGGAAATGTAATTCTCTTACTATCTTCTACTATAGTTATTGGCTCTTCTTTTTTTTCATCATAAATTTCACCATAATCATAGTCACACATTTCATCTTCTAAGTCTTCTTCTTCCTCTTCATCTTCCGCTACTTTTTTTAGTTTTTTCTTTTTTGGTTTAACATCTTCATCATATAAATCATCTATATTATCTGTTCCTTCTATATCATCTTTGTCACCATCATATTCAATATCATCATCTATTTCATGATCTTCATCTTTCTCTGTTTCGTCTAATTCTTCTTTCTCTTCTTCATCTGCTTCAGTTTCATCTTCTATTTCAGTTTCCAAATCTTTTTCTAATTGATTTTGTTTTGTTAATTCTTCATCTGTAAAATCTAATTCACTCTTTGGTTCATATTCTTCTGGCTTTGGTGCATCCTTTAATATATTATCATTTGTTTCTTCATCAGCCTTTTTAGATTTAGTAAATCTTACCTGTTTAGACTTAACGACAGGGATTTTAGGAGCTTTTTTAGGAGGCATTTTATATTATTATTACTTACAGTTAAAATATATTATTTTTCAATTCTTAAATTAAAAATTTATTGTGCCACCCAATCACTTAAACACATCGTACATACATATCTCGTAATAAATGATTTACTCTCTCTAAAGATAATAGCTTCTCGTTCAACACCATCTGCTTTTTTATCATTTGATTTACATTCTTTATTTGGACATATAAAATCTTTCGTTCTTGGTAATGTTGGATCGTCTATTTTTAATTTAAAATCATATTCTTGAATTGTTTGATTAGATTCATCCAAATTAGTAGATAATATAATTGTACCTGGTTCAATCTCAAATGATGAATTACAATTATTACAAATGAAATAAATACTATTATTTTCTACATTTTTATTTTTAATTGCTTGATAATGTGATAATATTTCATCCACTTTTTTAACATTTTTTCTATGCTTTACCATTAATTTTGATTTTAATGTATCATAATCTATTTTTAATTCTACTTCTTGATTAACTTCTTCTGATACATTTTTAATATAATTTAAATATTGCTCTACTGTTTCAATCGTATAAATAACTTTATCGTCATTTTGAATTGGTGTTTTAGAAATATTCAAAACATAATTACAATGTTTGCAGAATTTCATCTTTAATACTAATATAATTGTATATTTAAATAAATTCTATTTATCAATTTTTATTAATAATTTAAAGAAATAAATTCAATAATAATTGGTCTATTAGTATAGTTGGTTAGTACGGGAATTCACGAAGTGAATTAACCCTGGCTTAAATTCTACGAATTTAAGATACATGGGACTTTGAATCCCGTAACCTAGGTTCGAATCCTGGATGGACCATAAGAACTTTAGTTGAGATAAAGTTAAAGAATTACCATAATAATTGAAATATATTCAAATTGTACTTAATATTTTACAATAAATAAAATGACTTATTGTAATCTTATCAACCTTACAAATGCAATTTTAAGCGTTACTACTAACGGTACTCCTATAGATATTAAATGTCAAGATGTATCAATGAAACAATTATGTAATAATATTGATATTACTTTTGAGAATATTACATCTAATTATGTTAATATTACTAATGTTCTTCACAATTCATTAGATAATATTTTAAATTGCAATGGTAATTTTACAGATTATAAACCTAAAACTATGAAATTTACATTATATAATTTTATATTTCCAATTATAATTACAACTATATTAATGATAGTATATATGATAACTAAATATACTATGACAAATAATAAGAAAAAATATCTCTACAATAAAAAAGATATTACATTTGATTATTTCATTAATTTTGATAGAAAACATAAAGTTGTTTAAACTAATCTAACATAATTTGGTGGTCCTGGTCTTAGAAAACCTCCTATTTTTTTATTTATCGGATTATTAAAAAACATATTTTTAATCATATATATAACAAAAACTAATATTAATAATCCTATTGCTACATATATTAAATTAAATACAGTATTAGTATTCTGCACTGTTACTAATTTAGTATTTTCTTTTGAAGTTAGTGCTGCATATTTTGCTTCCATTGTTGGATTAGTTGATGGTGGTTGATATTTTGTTTGACTACATAATGAATATGAAGTATTTTGTCCTAGAACCAAATTACTTGAATTATATGTAATTACTTTTGCAATATAATTTTGTGCATAAAATGGTAAAAAATCGTATGCACTTTTAGCTTCTGAATTTGTTAAATCTGTTAACACTATTTGAAAAAATACATAGGCTAATTGTATTTCTCCTACGTATGTACACATTGTTGTACTACATTTATTTATTGTTGTAGCAGATGCACATGGTGTAATAAAAGTTACAATACCTTGTAAATCATTTAATATACCAATTGAATATCTATCTAAATCTGGTAATAAAGTTGCATTATTAAAACCATTTATATCTGCAAGTAATACATTAAATGCTGCTTGAATTGATTTTAATGTAGAATCTGGATTGATATATGTATAGTTTCCATTAGAATCAGTATTTAAATATATAAATGCTGGACTATTTCTTGGATCTGAAAAATGTACACTCATATATTCATATTATATTTATTTTTTTGATTTTTTATTAAACATAAAATATGCTACAATACCTAATATAATTAATACTACTAAAATACCAATATATAATAACATATTTGAACCACCTGAATTATCCGATGGTGTAATTGCATTTGATATATTTGCTATTGCATTTGATATATTTGATGAATTTGATGAACTTGGTGGATTTAATGCAATTGAATTAGCTGTTGAAACTGCTGAGTTATCACTTGGACTTATTGAATAATATCCATTATTATTATTAACTAATGCAAATGAACTTGCCCAACCATTTGCTCCGTAAGTATTTGTTGAATAATAATATTGTGTTGCACCTGGTATAGCTATAGGGAAAAATACTTTTCCTGTCATAATACCAATAATTCTTACTGAGCCAACTTCTACATTAAATGGTGATTGATTGCTTGTAAATGAAATATTAAATGTTGAATTATCTATAAATGTTGTTCCAAAATATAATTCTAATGATTGAATACTTACGCTACTATAATTATTAAATACATAATTTACTATTGCTGAATTTCCAAAATTTGATTGAGATAAATCAAGTCTAAGTACATTTGTCAATAATGTATTACCTGATAAACCTTCTATTATTTTTTTCTTTTTTGAACCTTCAGCTATATTACCAAAATGTTCTTTCTTATTTTTTCTAAGTTTTTCATAAACATTTGTAAAATGACTAGCACCTCCACTTGTAAAATTAATTTTAATTGGTTGTGAATAATTTACATTTTGTAATGTCATAATATGTGTATTAACTGATAATGGTGAATTATATCCATTAAATACATTAAAGTATACATTATCATTCAATGGATTTGTTAATGTAACATTCACGCTATTTATTGAATTTAAGTTTGAACTATTTGGTGAAATATAGACTAATGGATTCACGGATGATAATGTTAATGAATTTGAACTATTTGGTTTTGTTGTTGTATTAATAAATGGATTTATAATAGTTAAACCTGTAAGACTTGGTGCTGATGTTCTTAAATATGTTAATTTCATATCAGTTGTAGCACTTGACAAACCACCTGTTATATCATATAATGTAAATTGATATGTTCCTGTTGTTGTTCCTTTCAATATTGTAAATGTATCATATACTATACCATATAAATTAATTTGAACCTGAGTATCATATGCAAAACCAGCTGATAATATCCAATTAACTGTAAGTAATGCACCTATTTGTATAGCTGAACCTGTACTGATTGGAGTTGATGTTCCATCTGATTTACTATTAGTTAATGTAAATGTCATTGTTGGTATATTCTTTGGTAATTGAAATGCAATTGTAGTTGATGATGAGCTAGGTGAATTAGTTAAATTAGAACTAGCTGTATTCATTATAGTACCTGAAGACCATTGATTTAATGAATAATCATAAATAATTGCATTATCTCCACTCGCACCTATTAAATCAATTGCTGATAAATAATCATATATAGTTTTTCCACCAGTAAATGCACTTAATAATGATAATGGTTGTTGATTTGTAACAGTATTATTAGTTAAAATATTAAAACCATTAAATACCGCTGGTGATGTTGGTACAGGTGTAGATGTAATTGTTAACATACTAGATTGTAAATTACTGGCTGGTGGTGTATTACTTGAACCATATGCTTCAATGTAAAAAGACATTTGTTGACCTGCTAATGTTATTGGCATAACAAATTCATATGATAATGTAAGAATTCCTACATTAGCTATCAAAAGTGGTGTTGTTGATGAACCAATATTACAATTAATATTAAAACCAGTATAATTATCTTTATTAACAAATGACCAATTTAATATTAATGTAGCACCAAATGTTGCAATTGAATTAGATTTTGGAAATAATGTAATTTGGTTATTATTAGTTACATCTAAATATGAAATTGAAGCACTATTGAATGCTGATACATAATTACTAAAATCAATCGCACTACTTGTTCCACTGTAATTTGGTGGTACACTATTACTAAAATTCATTATATAACCACCAGAATATGTTATTTGACCTGATGATCCATTTGATGCAGTTGGATTTAATAATATTTTATATGTATAATTTGTTAATTTTATTGGACTATCTCCTGATGAATTAGGACCTATTAATAAGAAACCATCTGCTAATGATGAATTAATTGGCGGTGCAGATTGTCCTTGAATTAATCCTTTTTTATTAATTACATCTTGAAAGAAATCTGTACCTGCCATTATTATTGGTATATTTGCTGCTGATGGTGTTACTGGTGATAATATAACTGCATATGGTATACTTGGTCTACTAATACAATTAAATTGAATGTTAAATCTTAATGATAAACCAAAATCACCTGGAATTACATCTGTAATTTGCATTGCATATTGTTTTAACATAATTGGTATTGGTACAGATGGTGTAATTGTATTTGTATTATTACCTGGTAAATTTTCAATAAATAAATTATAATCTACACCATATTCATTTGTTGTTGTGTCGTATATAAATGGTGTTAGTATAGTAAATTGTGTAGCACTATTACATAATGTTGCAGATGCTGCTGCATTTGAACCTGAACCACATGTATATGTACCAAATAATATTTGACTTGGATTATTCACTGATTGAAATGCAAATCCATAATTTGGATTATTATTACTATAAAAAGTATATGCTGGATTTAAATTTGTAATTGTAGCACTTAATGAATAAAATGGATCTACTGGTTCAGTATAATCATTTAAATTTACTGGTGGTGTATTTATTGTTACATTTAAGTTTGGATTATTATTTGATGGTGGAGGAGGATTTGATGTACTAGATTGACTAGATGTATTTGATGAATTAGATTCAGAATTTGGAAAACTACAATTCATTGATATTCCTGCTATCGTTACATTACCTCCATTATTATTTGCACCAATTGTTTGGGCCATATTACAAATATATGTACTGAATGTATAATTACTACCTCTAGCATCTTCTGCAAATAAAAATGTACCATCTGACATACCGGTGGTTAATACAGTATTATCTGCTGGATCAAATTGTGTACCAAAACCTAATATTCCTGAAATATTATTATAAGCACTATATAAAGTTTGTGCTAAAGGCTTAAATCCTATATTACTCCCCGTTGATGGTTGACCATATTCTGTTAATTTACCTGCTACTGCATTACATTTATTAGATACGTAAAAATATGTAATATCATCTACTGAACCGCTAGTGCTAGTACTAGTATTTCCTGATGTAGCTGGATTTGCTACATTATTTTGAACTCCAATGTTATTAACACATCTGCAATCCGGTATATGTTGAGTTACATAATCTACATTTTTTGTAAAATTAGAACTATTAGATGGTGTTAAATGACTAATTAAATCAGGATTAAATTGTATTCCATCTACAAAATCATTATAATAATAATAATTACATAATTCAGAATAAAAAGTTGAGCAATCTCCTTGAACATTAACATTTGCTGAAGTATTTCCGTATATATTTGTATTAACTGTACCATTAGAATCTGTCCAATAATGTGCACTTTTTGTTCCTCCATTTGGAAATAAATGATTATTACCTTCGTCTCCAGAATTAACAAATAAAATATCACCGTTTGTTGATGTTATTAATCTCTGATTACCAAAATTACTATCTAATGTTGTTATACTAGGATCTAATATAGAATTTAATTTAGTGTATTTTTTAATATCTGTCGTGATATATGAATTTGTTAATGTACTATTTAATAATTTATTACATTCTTCTGACATTGGATTACCATACACAGTTGAATTTGCTAAACTATTTGGTCCAATATTTAACGTATCTGTAGCTGGATTAATATCTGGTATATTAAATAAAGGATCTCCTTGAGCTATTGCTTCACTTGATGAAGGTCCATTTGTTGCACCAGATATTAAACAACTATCTACCTGACTTTTAATCGACGGTGATAATGTATTATATATTGAACCTACAGTATTAACTGGTACTTTGGTTGTTGAATTACATACTCCTCTTTTAAAATTATAATATTTACTAATATTTCTCCAATTAGATCCATTAGTAGGACTAAATCGAGAGTCTGTATTAGAAAGTTGATTTGCTGAACCTAATGAATTTTTATCAGCTGGTTTTTGATCATTTGATGCACTATATTTAATACCTTGAATATCTATTAAATTACCATTACTATCTTTTGGTCTAGATGAAATACCTGTACTAGTATAATCTACTTCAAAATTTGTTCTTGGTTGTCCAGTATTTGGATCAACATTATATAAATCTAGTTCTAGTAGTGTATCATTTATATATTTTGAAAATGATGTATTTGATATTTTAGCATCAGCAGTACCTGTAGTATCCGAAATGATATTTCCCATATAATAATAAAATAAATATTATTATAAAAAATTAAATATAGTAATTTTCTAATATATGTAAATTAATTAACATCAATATCTCTTCAATATTGTTTATTTCTTTCTGATACTTACTTATACTACTAACTGTTCTATCATATATACCAGTTCTTACTCTTTTAGAGATTTTTTCATTTGATATCCATTTATCTAAAATATCATTAATTAACTCCTTACCAGTTCTATCTGGATTATTATGTGCATACTTGCAAAGTATAATTCTAATCAGATAACTTTTATATTCTTTATACTCATCTGTCTTTTCAATTATACCATACATTTTCTTCATGAGCTCTTCATAAATTCTCTTCTTAATATCCATAGAATGCTCTAATTCCCTCAAAACATTTTCATATTTTGTTGATTCATCTAACCAATAATAATTAGTTGGTAAATAATATATTTTAGTCATTGGTTTAAACTTTACTATCATCTCAATATAATATTAAATGTATTTATTTCAATTTTTTAAAATAATCTTAATTTGCTGATACTAATATATCTTTATTTTCCTTTATATCTAATTCTAATTTAGGGATATCATCATATTCAGTCTCTTCATTTTCCATATCTAATTTATGTTCTAGTATTTCATTCATACTTATGGTTGATTCAATTTTTTCAATTAATGGTAATAAATCTGATTCAGTTTCTTTTTCTTCAATTTCAGTATGAGAAATATTTTCTGTATTACTCATATCCTCTTCAATAAATTCTAATCTATCACTACCTGTATTGTTGTTATTGGATTTATAGTAATTCCGAAATGAATCTATAATCTCTTCTACATTTTCATTAGTTGTAACAATTAATTGATTATCAAAATAGTCTTCTAATACATATTTATATTCTTCATCATCAATATTTCCCTTAATCAATTCATCAAGAATATCTTTAACTATATTAATCGGATCATCCATGTTATTGTAATGATACATATTCATGAGTAAATTATGAACTTCTACAAAAATTTCAAGCATACTATTCCAATTAATATAAAATTCTCCTTCTGAATATACTTGTCCATAATTCATTGCATGAATCATATTAATTATAATATAATACATGTAACTAGCATATCCTGATTGATACGTAAATGTATTTGAATTTGTAATAATTGGAACTTCTGTATTTAATTTATAATGACTAATTTTAGATGTTATATCATAATCATGAATCATTACAGTATTAGATGAATTAGATGTAACATACTCAATATTCATAATATGCTTGAGATAAATTATAGCTTTCAGTTCATTATTTTTTATTAGTTGAGATATCTCATATATCAAAGGATATTTATCTTTGAACATTTTTATTAAGTTGATTTTAAGAATATATTAATATATTAATTAATTATCAATTTTTATAATTTACATTTTTAATGAAAGTCATCCTCATCTTTCCTGTTCATCTTTTTGAAGATAGCCCTCTTATTAATGATGCAGATAAATCTGATAAAATTTATCTAGTTGAACATCCTGTATATTTCACAAAATATGATACTCACAAACTAAAATTAATCCTTCATCGTGCATCTATGAAACATTATGCTGATAAACATAAACTAAATTACATTGATTTTCATGAAGCAGATACATTTATTCATAATATTAAACATGATGTAGCTTGTTATGATCCAGTAGATTATGATATTATTAATCAATTAAATAAATTAAAAGGTGCTGTTGATATCTATGAAACACCTGCATTTATTACTAGTTATGAAGATTTATTATCTTTTCATGATAAGTATAAAGGTAAAAGATTTATTCAAGATTCTCAATTTTATCGTTGGCAACGTGAACGTTTAAAAATATTATATCCTATTAAAAAACTTTCTTATGATAGTGAAAATAGAAAACCATTCGTTAAAAATCAAAAAGATGTTTTCTATCCTTCCCTTAATAAATCCAAATATATTACTGAAGCTACTAAATACATAGAAAAGCATTTTCCTAAAAATTTTGGTTCATCTGAAAATTTCTTTTATCCTATTGATCACCAAGAAGCAAAACATTGGTTATCTGATTTTGTAAAACACCGTTTTAAATTATTTGGTGAATTTGAAGATGCTATTGGTAAAGATGTTAAATTTGGTTTTCATTCAGTTTTATCACCTGTTTTAAATATTGGTTTATTAACTGACCAAGATGTTTTAGATGAAGTTTTACCATTAGAACATAAAATAAATATCAATTCTTTTGAAGGATTTATTCGTCAAATAATTGGTTGGAAAAGCACTATGAGATACTTTTATGAATTTTATCATGATAAACAATTTCAAAAGAATTATCTTAATCATACAAAAAAAATCAGTCCAAGATTTTGGGATGGTACTACGGGTATACCTATAATTGATGATACAATTAAAAAATTACATAATATTGGCTATCTTCATCACATTGAAAGATTAATGGTTATGGGAAATTTTATGCTTCTTTGTGAAATTATTCCTGATGATGTATTCAAATGGTTTATGTTAACTATTGATGCTTATCAGTGGGTAATGGTTCCAAATATTTATGGTATGTCTCAATATGCAGATGGTGGATTATTAATGACTCGACCATATTATTCATCATCAAATTATATTTTAAAAATGAGTGATTACAAAGAAAAAGATGGTGTTGTTAATATAAATAAAAAAGATTACAAATGGACCGATATTTGGGATGCATTATACTATCGATTTGTAAGTAAAAATAAAGCTATTCTAAAAAAAATATATGCAGCTGCTAGAAACGTATCTCAATGGGAAAAGAAATCCCATGAGGAGCAGAAAAAACTAATTGATTTATCTAATATATACTTGAATTGGTTAAATTCAAATTAATTATTACCAAGGTATTATTTGGTTAATAATATTTTCTTCTAATTTAGAATTTGACAGTAATTTGTTAAATTCTATTTTATCTTCTTTATTCAAAGATTTATTGATAGATTGGAGCTTTTTAATATACTCTCCCATATATGACTCGTGTAGACCTTTTGGTTCATCAGTAGTCTTAAAAAATTCATATAACAGTGAAGGACAAAAAGAGAGTGGCGTCTTTTCATTTATAGATTTAATGGTAAAGTTCCAAAGATTTTCTATGTATCCCTTCTGTTTAAAATCTTCAATTAAATGATTAACATTGAATAGATTATCTGGAATTTTAGATAAGATAAGATTAATCTTCTCATCTGTATTTTCTTTAAAATTCATCTTAATTTGTTCAATTAATTCACTTAATGTGCCACGTTCATATGGAATACCAAATCTATTTTCATCTTTTAATAATTTTGATAATATTTCGTTAAACTTTTTATCATAATCATGGTGATTATATTTAAATTTAGGTCGTTCATATTCAATAAAGAATTGTTGTTCAAAGTAATCGATCTTACGATTTAAATCTTCAAGATTAAATTCATAGATTTGTTTCGCTTTTTCACGGTCACTTCTGTCTTTAGAGCGTTTGAGATTATTCAAATATTTATATTCATATTTCTTCTTCAAATCTTCAATATCTTTCTTTTGAATATTATATAATTCTTGAATATTATAACCATCATTATTCTTTTCCTGTAACATTGTTTTAAAATCTTCAGGTGATAATGTATTCTTAAATTCATACATAATCTTATCACATAAGAAATATGTTGCTGTATGTGCTACATTGTCACCATATTTAGGATTACAATATTGTGCAGTCATACGCAATACATTATTATAATCATTTTTATATATAGATGATAATGCGTCAATAACTTCATCAATACAACTTTCAATTTCACGATATCCAAAAGTATCGTTTGAACCATCAAATGTTTTCCATGCCAATCCTGCAAACAAAAAATGTAAACAGAATGGCATATATCCATATGGTAATTCTTCATCTTTACTAATAGGAACGTTAAATTTTTCAAATGTGTCAAATAAATTATTTTTAATTGATTTACGTTGTAGTTTCCAACAAGCTACACCACGAAATTGCATTAAAACATGATTATAATATTTAATATAATCATCTCCATTTGTTAACATTTCATTAAATATTTCACTTAATTTTCCATATTTAATTGCTTTACTAACTTCGTCTTTAATTTTTTCATCAGGTGAAAGTTCTACGCTCTCACGCCAATTAATATCTTCATGTGCAAATTTACAAGAATTTCCATTCTTGCATCCTTGCGGTGTTTTAAAAAATTTACATTGAGTTTTCTTAATATTACCTTCCATAGGAAGGTTAAAGGTTCTTGTATCCATTCTGCGAAAAAAGGGTTTTGTTGATAAGGGTATTTTGGGTTAAAAGTCTTGTAATGTTGATATAGTATTATTTTTTCAATTTTTTATCATACTTCGTCATAAAGTGTTTTAATTGTTTTTGATTAAATTCTTCATTAAAGGCATCAATATTGTTTTCAACTGGTACTTGAATATCACTTAAAAATGCATTTTGTTGAGCTACTATAATAGGATTTATACCATATACTTTTACTCTCTTTTCTTTTATTAATAATGAAATATCAGCATCTATTTGTTTACTAATTAATTTATCTAAGTTATTTACTAATCTTTGTGCAGCTTCTTTCTTTACTAAATATCCATGTAACCCCCAAAATCTATTTACATTAATATATTCACTCTTAATATCACATTTCAAACAGATTAATCCTAATAAATAAATATCCCAATCATCTGGAATTGTATTTAATCCATATAACATTCTCTTATAAAAATCAGTTGCAATCATTACATCATCTTCAAATATTAAACCATACTTTTTATTTGATGCTGCTATTTTTCTATAAATATCTAAATGACTTAAATAACAACCAACTGCTCCTTTTGTTATATCATAATGATGTTTTCTTCTTTTTGTTGCATCTGTTTCCATTACTTGATTATACGCATCAGGTGTTACATATTTTATAATATCTAATTCTTTACCTACTACTGCTGGATAAACAATATACTTTTTCCATGCTAAATCTGATTTTTCATATTGATATTTAAAACTTTCTAATCTTTCTGTATTAGAGACTAAATTAATTACGTAGACGTCAAAATCATCTTCAGTAAAATTTTCAAATAATTCTTGGCTTTTAAATATAAGATAACCAATAATAATTATTACTGTAAATAATAATATCTTATATTTCATTAATATATATTTATAATTTTTTTACTAAATAATATTAATATGGATAAATTAACTAATTATTTTTTGAGAAAACAATTTACTAAATTATTAACTATACTAAAAAATAAAATACAATCTCAATCTGGTGGAGGTAAATCTGAAAAACATAGATGGACAAAATTACATCATAATGGTCCTCTCTTTCCTGATGAGTATTCACCCCATAAAGTGCCTGTTATTTTTCGTGGAACTAAAGTAGAACTTCCAAAAGATGCAGAAGAATTTGCTACCATATATGCCAAATATATTGATACAGAGTATTATAAAAATAAGAGATTTAATAAAAATTTCTGGAATGATTGGAAGCATTATGTTAAAGGTACTAAAATAACTAGTTTAGATGGTTGTGATTTCTCTTTAATCCAAAAACATATTCTCGAACAAAAAGAAAAAAAAGCAAATCTTAGCAAAGAAGAAAAAGATAAAATTAAAGAAGGCAAGAAAATTCAAGAAGAACCTTATTTATATGCTACTATTGACGGTAAAAAAGAAAAGATTGGTAATTTTAGAATTGAACCTCCTGGTATTTTTATTGGTCGTGGTTGTCATCCTCTTTTAGGTTCTATTAAACCCAGATTATACCCTAAAGATGTTACTCTAAATTTATCTAAAGATGCTCCTATTCCTAATACACAATATGGTAATAACTGGGGTGAAATTATTCATGATCCAACAGTAGATTGGTTAGCAAGTTATCCTGATAATATTACTGGTAAGACAAAATATATTTGGTTAGGTGCTTCTTCTAGTTGGAAAATGGAAAATGATGAAGAAAAATTTGATTTAGCTCGTAAATTAAAATCAAAAATAAAACAAGTTCGTGCTCAATATGAAAAATTATTGACAAGTCCTGAAGAAAAACAAAGACAAATTGCAACTTGCATTTATTTTATTGATTATTTAGCAGTTCGTGTTGGTAATGAAAAAGGTACAGATGAAGCAGATACTGTTGGTATCACTAGTATTCGTGTAGAACATATTATGTTAATGGATGATTTATATGTAAAATTTGATTTCTTAGGAAAAGATAGTGTACAATTTTTAAAAGTTATTCAAGTTTCAACTGAAGTTTATAATAATTTAGCACAATTTATTAAAGGTAAATCTAAAGATGATGATGTATTTGATATGGCTACCACTACTGATATTAATAAATATTTAAATAATTTGATGGATGGATTAACTGCTAAAGTATTTAGAACTTATAATGCTAGTAATGTATTTAATATTGAATTAAATAAGAAAGATTCTAAAATAAAAGATAATATGGATGAAAATCAAAAAATTGATGAATTATTAGATATCTTTAATCAAGCAAATATTAAAGTTGCTACTCTCTGTAATCATCAAAAAAATGTTCAAAAGAATTTTAAAGAACAAATTGATAAAATAGATGATGAAATTGCAAGAGTTAAATTACAAAAAAAAGATGAAAAAGATCCAAAGAAAATTACTAAAATAAATATGAAATTAAAAAAATTAAAAGCTAAAAAAGAACTTAAATTAGAATTAAAAAATATATCTCTTGGTACTTCCAAAATAAATTATATTGACCCTAGAATTACTGTAGCTTGGATTAAAAAACATGACTTTCCTGTTGAAAAAATCTTTTCTGAAACATTACGTGAAAAATTCAGTTGGGCCTTTAAAGTTGATGAAAAATTTGTTTATTAAAAATGTATTCATTATTTTTAATAAATTTATTCTGGTAATGCTTCATATTGTTCTTGTGTTAATATCTCTACATTGAATTTTAAGGCATAATTAATATAAGCATCATTTTTGGTTACTTGTGTTTCTTGAACACTCATTTTTGTTTTATTAGCATACACATCTGTATTTATATCGGCTAAAATTGGTTCCAAATTCTTAATTATTATATTTTCATAACTTAATTTTGTAGAACTTGGTGCATGTAATGATGGTGCATGATTAATTTGTCTTGAATTTGATGGTGAATGTGTATGGCTTTTATGTGCAGGTGTAAATGTTCTATGATGTCCTGAAGGTGTATTTGTATTAACATATACTGGTTGTTTATAATATGGTCTTTCATTCTTTTTATAAATTGGTACTTGAACTACTTTTTTGTATGCTTCAGGATTATCTAATGTATTATATAAATTAGTTAAAAAAGTAATTCTTTCATCTGGATCAAGTGAGATAAAATATGGTGTTACTGTTGTTGATGTTGATGAATTACCTTCTACTATAAATTTTAGTAAATTTTTAATATTATATGTATCTGTTCTAGGATTATCCTTAAAATCTTTACCTGGATATTGTGTTGAAACTCTTTTTTCTAATGTTTCTTGTGCACAAAAACCATCATTATCTTCACAACCTTCTGCACAATGCGTTATGTAATTTAATGAACGTGCTAATCTTAATCCATAAAATGTAGATTGAAGTAAATCAGATTTTGTATTTTCATCATGAATTACTTTTGTAAAATCAATATATTTATATGGATATTTTTGTTTTGGTATAGAACGTTGTTCTAATGTTAAATAAAATGCACCTCCTTTTGTTAATGTTGGTTGTAATGATAACATTCCTGATAAATCTGTACATTTATTATAATCTTTATTTTTATTTGCTACTGTTAAATATAATTTTACATCAGTTGTTGCTGGTGGATTTGGCATATCAGAAGGATATACACCATTCATTGGTACTGTTACTGATAATGCAAAAGTATAATTATTTGCAATTATTTTATTTAAAATTGTTTCTACTGGTGAACTTACTGGAGATAATGTACTTGAATCACTAGGTGTTGATTCATCTGTTGTATATTTTTCTATTATTTTTTTACGTGGAGTTTTATCTAATATATAATTTCCCGTAATATCAGAAAATGTTCCTGGTAATTTTTTTTCTATATTTTTATTTTCTTGCTTTTGTGTAAATTTTTCAGTATTTAAATACAAATAAGATAATACAAGTACAACTATTAATATTAATATTATAGTCTCAGTCTTCATGAATTAATAATAGATAAAAAATATTATTAATTTATTAAAATGGTGCATAATCTATTTGATTTAAATAATAATCAGAAACGTATTCCTTTTCTTGTGATGCTCTGTATGTTGCTGGTGGGAATACTTGTTGATTTGGTATTTTAGAATTATCTACTGAGATAATATCAGATGCTGGTGATAATGCTACACCAGGGAAGTTTTTAATTTGAGAACATACTTCATTTTGTACATAGTTATTCATAATTAATTTATTTGTATCATCGCTGCATGTAATTGCAACGTCAATTAAATCTTTTGTATTTGTTGGCAAATTATCACATTTTTCTTTTATACCTTTATTTAAATTTTCATTTTCATGTAATAAATCAGTACATCCTTTTTGAATAGATTTACAAAACATTGATGGGTCTGGTGAATCATAATCACATACATCAATTTGTTCAAATTTTTCTTGACTACTCATCATTATATTATATCCAATTAAGAATATTACAATAATTGATAATAAAATTATTACTTTTTCTAAATGCATATAATATAAATTTAGAAAATTATTGAAAATCTAATTTCATATAAATATATATTTATTACTATTATAAATATGTCAACTCTACTTAATACCGATAATATTATTATCAATAAAAATGATAAAATCGAAACTGTTATCAAAACAATATGTAGAATTATATCTGAACGTAAATATTCTAATAAATCTGTAAAAGAACTATATGATAAATTAAAATCTCTTATCAATGATGACCAAATGTTATTTACAATTGATGATAAAAAGTTTGGAATTAAATTTATACCTAATTTTTTAACAACTATTAAAAAAGAAACGAGTATAGAAAATTTTTTAGATAAAAATTCAGAGGTTCATAAATTTGTTATTATTAGTCGTCTTAGTGACCGTGCAATAAAACAAATATTAGAATATAAAAATACTGAAGTATTCACTATAGATGAATTATTAGTTGTTGTAATAGACCATTATTTAGTTCCTCAACATATATTATTATCACCTGAAGAAAAAGAAAATTACTTAAATACTTTTAATCATCAAATTCGTGATATGAAAAAAATATTAGTCAATGACCCTATTTCAAAATTCTATGGTGCTAAAGTCGGAGATATGTTTAAAATCATTCGTCCAAGCATTACTGCTGGTAAAGATATAGATTATAGAATCGTAATACCTGGAGAAATTAAACTCGAGGAATAAATTTATTTATAAATTTGTATTATATGGATAAAATCATTCACCCATATATTACTAATATCAATAATTTGAAATGTGTTCTGGTAAATTTTCCATGTTCAGAAATTGTATCTGCTGGATTTTTTTTAAAAATAGGTAGTGCATACGAAGAAAAATCTGAACGTGGTATTTCTCACTTTTTAGAACATATGTTATTTAAAAAAAGAACTAATAAATTAGATGAATTAGGTATTTCTTATAATGCTGCTACTTCTCGTGAATATACATATTATGAATGTCATGGTTCTACTGTTCAAGCAAAACAAATTATAAATTTATTATTTTTGATTATGTCACAACCTGCATTTGAAGAAAAAGAAATTAAAAATGAAAGAAATGTTATTTTTGAAGAAATGAAAAGTGATAATATGAGTTATTCAAAAAAATTATATCAAGATGCAATTGAAAATATATATAAAAATAAAAATAAAGATTACGCTTATCCTATTATTGGAGATACTAATACATTAAATAATATGAATGCTAAAAAATTAAGAGAATACTTTAATAAATATTACCATTATGATAATTCTACATTAGTAATTGTAGGTAATCTTGATAAAGATAGTATATTAAAATACATTAAAACATTAGTAAATAAATATCCTAGATATGGTCCTAAAACACATGATATTAATATAGTTGATGGTAAAATAGATAAAGAAGTTTATATTGAACGAGTAAAAAATTTACCTCAAACAATGATGATGGTTAATTTCTATATTGAAAATTTAAGTGAAATTCAAAAAAACAGATTTACTTTATTAACTCATATTTTAACTGGAAATTTTATGAGTATTTTAGTTAATGAACTACGTGTTAAACGTGGATTATGTTATAGCATTACTAGTAATACAATGTTAATTAAATCTAATGATACATATAGTGGTATTTTCTTTATTAAAGTTGATTCAGATCCATCTAAAATTAAAGAATGTTTAAGATTAATATTACATTTTATCTTACATAAAAAAATTAGTAAATCTGCTTACATTAATTCAAAAAAATCAATTAACAATATTCTATCATTTTCATTCCAAACATCACAAGATTATTTATATTATATTGGCGATATGATGTTAAATAATAATACTATCTTTCCTAGAGAACTTATGAATGTATTAAAAAAGACTACATTAAAAGATATTAATGATTTATTAAATATTATTAAAAATGGTCAATTATTTGTAAATGCAATTGGTTCATTTGATTCTAAAAAATAATATTATATTAAATTATGAGTTGTCCTCCTAATCAAATACTATTTGATACTAATTTTTTATCAAGTTTACCAAAAACATATATATATGACCCTTCACCTATAACTAATAGAACTACTGGTATTACCACTAATTCATCTGCAGCATTTAGTCAAACTTATACATATAGACCATATAAAAAACCTTATCAAACTACATCTAATTTACTTTCTACTGGTACTCCTAGTGCTACCAATTTTTCAGCTGTTCTTATTAATTCTAGTACTGGTAAAGTTGTTAATTATTCTGAATTAAATAATTATCCATCTGATTTTGCTGCTGTAAATAATCAAGAATTAACAAAAGGATTTAATGCATGTACTGCTGATCCAAATTGTTGGGGAGTTGCTCTCCAAAATACATTTGATCCTACTACATGTGGTGATTTTAATGGTAGTTATGTTTTTAATTATTATACTAAACCAACTGGACCAATGCCTCCTAATACAGATCCTGTTGAATTATTAGAATGTGATTTTACAAATACATGGTATACCTTTATTAAAAATACACCAAGTTCTATTAATAATACACCTTCTGGACCAATTACATGTATTCCTCCACCTCCACCTGTTGTAAAATCATCTACTCCCGCACCTACTGCTAGTCCTGTTGTTTGTCCACCTAATATTGCATCTAAACCTGTTACAACACCCAATTATTATTATTGTGTTGGATTACAAAAAGCCCAACAACCTCCAAATATTTGGTATCAACCTACTACTTGGATTGCAATTACTGTTGTTGTTTTATTATTAGCTGGTATTGGTTATTATTTTTGGTCAAAAAATAAAGCTAGTACTGCTGATATAGATTACAGCAAATATTTTAAAAAAGTGAAAGGTGGATATTATTTTTTTAATTAAATTTCTTTTTTAATAATAATATATTATATGGGAAACAAAAGTAGTAGAACTGCTGTTAATATTATAAAATCTTTAGAACCAACTCTTACATCTGCTATCGTTGGAAGTGGTGTTTATAATGACTTTACTGAAAAATCTGATTTAATTGTACCTAATAATCCATATTATAATAATGAAAAATTACGAATTTTACCAAATAATTCTACTGTACCTATTGAAACACCTAAACCGGTTGAAACACCAGAAACACCAGTTACACCTCCAAAATAATTACCACCTCCTACTGAATATTCATTAAATAATACAACTATTTTAATTATCTTTCCATCAGTAATTATTGGATTTATTGGTATTTATTATTTATATACTACACATACTCATCAAATAAGCCTTGAAAATTGATTAAATTTTATTATATAATGATTCTTTATTATATAATATTAAGAAGAAGATGAAACTTATTATAGTTGAATCTCCTGGTAAAATTAAAAAAATATCATCTATTTTAAAAAATGATTATTTAATTAAAGCATCTGTTGGTCATATTCGTGATTTAGATAAAAAAGGATTGTCTTATGATGAAGAAACTTTTGTGGCTGAATATAAAATTCTTTCTGATAAAACTGAAGTTGTAAAAAATCTTAAAGATGCTGTCACTAAATGTTCAATTATTTATCTTGCTAGTGACCCCGACCGTGAAGGAGAAGCAATCTCTCAAGGATTAAAAGATATTCTTAAACTCAAAGAATACAAGCGTATTACTTTTAATTCTATTACTGCTTCTGCTATTAATGATGCAATTGATAATCCAAGACTTATTGACGATCAATTAGTTGAAGCCCAAGAAACTCGTAGAATCTTAGATAGAATGCTCGGATATAAAATATCACCTATATTGATGAAAAAATATGGAATGGGTGCATTGAGTGCTGGTCGTGTTCAATCTGTTGTAGTTAGAATTATGGTTGATTTGGAAAATGAAATTAATAATTTTGTACCTGAAGCTGAATTTAATGGTCATGCTGAAACTACTTTAAACAGTAAAAAGATTAAATTAACATTGTATTACAAGAATAAGTTATTTCGAGGAAGTGAAAGTGATGCTCGTAAAATTCTTGAAAAATTAAAGACAAGTAAATATACATTAGCAGAATTAAATGAAAAAATTCGTGAACAAAATCCTCCCCCTCCTTTTATCACTAGTACTCTTCAACAAGAAGCCAGTAATAAATTAAAATATGATTTGCAACGTACTATGAAAGGTGCTCAAGCATTATATGAAGCTGGTAAAATTACTTATATGCGTACTGATTCACCTAGTATTTCTAAAGAAGCAATTAATCCTATTAAAGATATTATTAAAGATAAATTCTCTGAAGCCTGTTTTAAATATCGGGAATATAAATCTAAAAATGCAAGTGCACAAGAAGCACATGAATGTATTCGTCCTACTCATCCGGAGCTTGATAATGACGATACACTTTATAATTTAATTTGGAAACGAACTATTACAAGTTTAATGATTTCCGCTAAATATCAAGTATTTCAAATTACTGTTAATACAGATGATCCAAATATCACCTTTAAAGGTGAAGTAGAAAGATTAGATACTCCTGGTTTCTTACAAGTTTATGGACAAGTTGCAGATGAGGCAATCAGTTTATCAGGGGAAAAAAAGGCCTTAAAATTATCAGCAATTTGCATGGAAGAAAAAATTAGTTCTCCTCCTTCGAGATATGGAGAAGCGAGTTTAGTAAAGGATTTGGAGAAATTAGAGATTGGTCGACCTTCAACTTATGCTGCATTAATTACAAAAATTAAAGAGCGTGGATATATCGAAGAAAAAGACCACGAAGGTAAAAAATATGACCAGAAAATTTTAAAATTAGATAAATCCGATATTAAAGAAGAAAATGATGTAATTGTATTAGGTAAAGAAAAGAAACGATTAACTCCTACTGCATTAGGTTTGAATATTACCAAAGTTTTAATCGAAATGTTTCCTAATTTTATGGATGTTAACTTTACTGCACAAACTGAAGCAGTATTAGATGATATTGCAAATGGTAAGAAAAAGAAATTACCTGTATTAACTGAATATTGGAATTTACTTAAAAACTATCTGGATAAGTTATCTACACTTGTAATTACAAAAGATAGTAATGAATTAGGTGAATATAATAAAGGTAAAATATCTATAGTTACTACTCGTTATGGTGATGCAATTAAATATATTAAAGGTAAAGATACAATTTATATTAATATTACTAGTAAAGAATTAACATTGGAAGATGCAGTTGAAAAAGTCAAAGATAAATTAGATGGTAAATTAGAATCTGGTACTTTATTAGGTTCAGATGCTACATGTAAATATTATCAAACAACTGCAAAATTTGGTCCAGTTATTAAACAAGTTGATACTAGTTCTGGTAAAATAGAATATCGTGGAATTAAAGATTGTAAAGATGAAATTAATATGACTTTAGTTAAGAAACTATTCAGTTATCCAAAGATTATTAATAAAACAGTTAGTTTGAATTATAACTTGGCAAAAGATTCTTATTATTTAAAAGATGGCATCAAATTTATAAGTTTTCCAAAAGAAAATTTAGAAATGAGTAAAGCTGATATACTAAAATATTATGAAGAAAATAAAGATGCGGTTAAGGCAAAACCTAAACCAAAGTACATTAAAAAGACTTAATTATAAGTTTGTAAATTGATTTATTTTTATTATTTCAATTAAATTTTTATCAAAATGATCAAAACCAAGTTCATATTCAAAAAATTTATTTAATTTATTATAATAACCATACGTATTAATCATATATTCAATACCATATATTCGATTTAAAATATCAAAATAATAGATTTTATAATTATAAAAATTAGATGATTTCAATAATATTTCATGTAATAATCTTTTAGTATGATTATTTTTCCATATTAATTTTGAGTTTTTATTATAACGTATATAATTTAAATTTCCATCATATATATAATTCTTATTATAATCATGATTTTCTATTAATTTATCAATTGATATTGTTTTAGTTAATTTATTATTCGATAAGATATCACATGAAAAATTTATACAAGAAATATCTTTCTTTAACCTACATACATATTGAAATATATTATCTCCTTTTTTATAAAATATTTTAAATGGGTCTTGTAAATGATGATCTGGTATTAATGAAAAAAATGTTAATTTTTCTTCTGTTTTTTCTTTTCCATGATTAGAATAGATTAACGTATCTGCTTTTAATTCTTTGGATACATTAAATACATTTAATAAATCTTGTTTATCCATTTTTCTTAACACACAAGCATACACCCAATCATAATTTTTCATTTCTGATTTATTTATTACTACCCATTTATCATCTATTTTCTTTTTTAAAACATTATTTACATATGAAAATATTTCTTTTTTACTATTTACTTTAATAATTAAATAATTCTTGTATTTTTCATGATCATAATATTTAATATTCATATATACGTATTTTTTACGATAATTATAAGGTGCTTTATCTTGATAAAATAATGGATATTCATATTTATTTTCTTTCCAAATATTGTTGTTTAAAATTATAATATCTTTATGATTTGATTCAAATGTTGGTTTAATAAATGATAAATAGCATGCATAATCAGTATAATATTCTTCTTCTAATGGATGTATAATATCTGGTATATTATTAAATATTGTAAAGATTCCAATATTTTTAGTTTTTAATATATATTCTTCAAAAATACTAAAATTTGCTTCTTTGATAGTATAATTCTTTTTAATATAATTCTTATCATTTAACTTTTCTTTTATTACAAGATTATAGTAATAAATTATCATCTTCATATATATCTCTTGTGTATTGTAAATGCTATCTAATGTTTTTTTATAAAAATTCCATTTATTTTCCATTACTTATAATTTATAAAATTTATTCTTTTGATACGATTTTATTTATCTTTATATCATTTTAAAATTATCATTGAATTATTTATTTAAATTATTTCTTACTATTGAAACAATTCAAAACTAATTCTATTATAAAAAATTATTTATAAGTAAAAATAATGAGTAATTCGAATAATACATATTTTAATAAATTATTATCTTTTTTAAAGGAGCATCGTGTTGAACGTGGTCAGAAATTCACACATACATCTCTCAATAATCCCCTAGGAAGTTTTTTTATAGATGAAAAAGAAAATACACAATTTTTTAGATTATATAGAAATGCTCTTGATTCCAATGTAGACTTACACTTAACAGAAAAACATAAATCATATGGTCCAATTGTTGTAGATATTGACATGAAATACAAAGAAGCTTTATCTGAAAGAATTTATTCAAATGTATTGATTGAAATAGTAAGAATATATATTCAAGTTATTACTAAATATTTGATAGTAAAAGATGAAGATTTTAAGTGTTTTGTTTTTGAAAAAAGTATGCCTACTGAAAAAGAAGATACCTTTAAAGATGGTATTCATTTAATGTTTCCTTACATTTGTGCTATTAATCAATTACAACATTTAATGAGACGAGATTTTATTAACCAACTAAATGGCCTAAATTTATTTGAAAAATTACCATTAACGAATGAAATAGATGATATTGTGGATAAAGCTGTAATTGAAGCTAATAATTGGTTAATGTATGGTAGTATGAAACCTAATTCACCTAGATATAGTTTAACTAAAATTTATAATCGTGAATTAGATGATGTTGATATTGATGAATTTAGTAAAGGTGATTTAGTTGAAATATGTAGTATAAGAAAGTTTAGTGAAAATAAATTAACACAATACAAAGAAGGATTTTCAACGGATGAAATTATTCGCAGATATGAAGAATCACAGAAACCCAAAGCAGTTGAGGGTACGGGTAGTTTAGGAAGAACAATGACTGTTACATTAGATGATTTAAGACGTGTAAAGAATCTAGTAGCTTTATTAAGTCCAAATAGAAATGATAATTATCAAGATTGGCTTCATTTAGGATTTTGTTTGTATAACATTGATACTTCATTGTTAAACATTTGGATCGATTTTAGTCGTCAGTCTCCCAAGTTTAAAGATGGTGAATGTGAAAAACTATGGACAATTAATTTTAGAAATAATGATTTCACCATTGCTTCATTGTATCGTTGGGCAAGAGAAGATAATCCAATGGACTTTATTAAATTTTTAGAGTCTGAGGTGAGTGAAATTATAAAACAAAGTATTAAATCACCATCTTTTGGTACTTCTTATGATGTAGCCAAAGTTATTCAACAGTTACATAGATTTGATTATATTTGTGCTAGTTTAAAACATAATGAATGGTATGTATTTCGTGGTCATCGATGGGTTCCTGAAGAAAATGGTTATTCTATAAATAATATTATTAATGAGAAAATTTATGATGAATATTTAAAAGTTTCTAATTTATTTCACCAAATGGCGTTAAGTGCTTCTGGTAAAGAAAAAGATACCCTAATAGAATTACAAACTAAAACATTAAATTTTACTACCAAATTACATACAACTAAATTTAAAAAAGATGTTATCACTGAATGTGCTGTTTTGTTTTATGATAAAAACTTTTTTGCAAAATTAGATGAAAAAAGAAATTTAATTGGATTTGAAAATGGTATTTTAGATTTGGATACAATGAAATTTAGAGATGGATATCCTGAAGATTATCTAACGTATACAACGAAAATAAATTATTTACCTTATAATCCTGATGATACTCAAATAAAAGAAGTTGAAACATTCTTTGCTGATATTTTACCTGAAGAAAATGTACGAACGTACGTGTTAAAATTTTTAGGTACTTGTTTACAAGGTCATGTTCCTGATGAAAAGTTTTATATCTGGACTGGTGTTGGTTCTAATGGTAAATCATTGACTATTAAATTATTATTAGATTCATTAGGTGATTATGGTACAATTATTCCAGTTTCATTATTAACGAGAAAAAGAGCTGCATCAAATATTGCATCACCAGAATTAGCAAAATTGAAGGGTAAGCGTTTCTGTGTTTTCCAAGAACCAGAAAACGACGATGTTATTCAAGTTGGTTTGATGAAAGAATTAACCGGTAATGATAAAATTCAAGCTCGTGCATTATATGGTGCGCCAATTGAATTCTATCCACAATTTAAAACACTGTTAGCGTGTAACAAATTACCAGAGATTCCATCAACAGATGGTGGTACATGGCGTCGTATTCGTGTAGTACCTTTTGAAATGCGTTTTATTGATACACCAGTAGAACCCAATGATAGAAAAAAGGATCCTGATTTAAGAAGAAAGATGGAAACATGGCATTCAGCATTTATGAGTGTTTTAGTAGAATATAACAGAAGATTCAAAGATGAAGGAAACAAAGAACCATCAAAGGTAACTGAACAAACATCATTATACCAACAAAAGAGTGACTTAATCTTAGAATACTTGAGTGATAGATTAGAATATGGTGATGGTTATAAAATCTTTGTTGCTGATTTATATGATGATTTTAAATTTTGGTGTAGTGATAGTAAGAATATTAAAGTAGCATTTGATAGAAAAGGATTTGAAACAGAAGTTGGTAATAAAGAAGAACCACCTGTCAATGGATTATTTGTAGGATTTAGATTGAAAGAAAAGAATTTAGATACAGTTAATCATTTTTTGGATCCAACTTAATTTTTTATAATATTATAATATATGACAGATTTCTCTTGGGTTTATTGGCTTCATATTTTCTTTGTAGGTCCTCTTTTTATTTATATTGGTTTAACAAAACAAAGTGTCCCTGATGTTGTATTTAACTTTTTAGTTGTATTAGGTATTGTAGTTATTATCTATCATTCTTATAAATTATATTTATATAAATTTGCATCAAAATAAAAAATTTTTCTTAATCTTTCGTATTTTTTCTAACTTAATAATATGAAGTACTTTTATATTTTACTTATTTGTTTGATTTTATTTTACGTTATAACAAGGTTTTATGAAAAATATTATAGTCAAGAAAACTTTGACCCAAGTTTAGTTCCTGTTTCTTCCATCATTACTCTTGCAAAAGTAGCACAGAAAATCGTTGATGGTAATGGCACTTTAACTAATCCTGCTAATTTAAATATTGGTACACCTAGCGGTACTGGTAATTTATTTGTTACTGGTAATACTACTACTGTTGGTAATGAAACTGTCGATGGAACTTTAACTGTTGGTAGTAATACTAATGTTGGTGGTAATTTAGGTGTTGCTGGTGCTACTAATCTTAGTACTTTAGGTGTTAGTGGTGCTACTAATCTTAGTACTTTAGGTGTTAATGGTACTACTACTCTTAATAC
>Ga0208868_1000033_pt1 | contig 39162 bp, 50 predicted proteins | sample CryBogCBE23Oct07_FD_184583 | JGI IMG/M metagenome (GOLD analysis project Ga0208868, IMG submission 184583) | Freshwater microbial communities from Crystal Bog, Wisconsin, USA - CBE23Oct07 (SPAdes) (version 2) | ecosystem: Environmental > Aquatic > Freshwater > Lake | place: Crystal Bog... | reverse complement strand
CCCGACGCAAGAAGCGCAAAACGCTCCTGCTGACGTCGAAGTGAAGGAGGACTGAGCCGTGAAGATCGACATCACGTCGTTCGATGGCCAGAAGGCCGGATCGATCGAGCTATCAGATGACGTCTTTGGTCTTGAGCCGCGAAAGGATCTCATCTTCCGGATGATCCGCTGGCAGCTTGCTAAGCGTCGCGCCGGTACGCATGCCGTAAAGAACCGTGCTGATATCGCGCGTACTGGTAAGAAAATGTATAAGCAGAAAGGCACGGGTGGCGCGCGTCATGGCTCTGGCCGTGCACCGCAATTTCGTGGCGGCGGACGCGCTTTTGGGCCGCAAGTTCGCAGTCATGATCATGATCTGCCCAAGAAGGTGCGACAGCTCGCTCTCAAGCATGCGCTTTCCGCTAAAGCAAAGAATGGCGGCATTGTTGTTTGGGAGAAGGCTGAGCTTCCAGAGGCCAAGACCAAGGTTCTCGCCGGCGGTTTTGTCAAAAGCGGTCTTTCAAGCGCCCTCATCATCGATGGCGCTACGCCGCAAAAGAACTTTGCGCTCGCTGCGCGTAATATTCCATTGATTGATGTTCTTCCCGTTGAGGGCGTCAATGTTTACGACATCATCCGTCGCGAGAAGCTGGTGCTCACCCGCGCAGCGGTTGACGCGTTGGAGGCGCGCTTAAAATGAGCAAAGACGTGCGCCATTATGATGTAATCGTCGCGCCGGTCATTACCGAAAAAGCGACGCTTGCTTCCGAGAATAATAAGGTTGTCTTCAAGGTTGCTAAGACCGCGACCAAGCCGCAGATCAAGGCGGCAGTGGAAGGTCTTTTCGATGTGAAGGTAGAGTCAGTCAATACTCTTGTCCGCAAGGGCAAGGTGAAGGCTTTCCGTGGCGTGCGCGGCCAGCAGAGCGATGTCAAAAAGGCTGTCGTGACGCTTGCTGAAGGCCACAAAATAGACGTGACAACAGGTCTGTAAGGGAAGGCGTGAGGACAAAAAAATGGCGCTGAAGACATTCAAGCCGACTACGCCGAGTCTTCGTCAACTCGTCATCGTCGATCGCAGCGAGCTTTTTAAAGGCAAGCCGATTAAGACGTTGACTGAGGGCAAGACCTCTAAGGGCGGTCGTAACAATCATGGTCGTGTTACCGTGCGTTTTCGCGGCGGCGGCCACAAACAAACCTATCGACTCGTTGATTTCAAGCGTCGCAAGCTTGACGTTGTCGGTAAGGTAGAGCGCATTGAGTATGATCCAAATCGCACAGCCTTTATTGCGCTAATTCGCTATGCGGATAATGAGCTGGCCTATATTCTTGCGCCACAACGCCTGTCAGTTGGCAATGAGGTTGTGGCTGGTCAGCAAGTTGACGTAAAGCCTGGTAATGCGATGCCTGTGGCGAATATTCCAGTTGGCACGATTGTTCACAATGTTGAGATGAAGATTGGTAAAGGCGGAGCGATTGCCCGTTCGGCTGGAACTTATGCTCAAATCGTGGGCCGCGATCAGGGTTATGTTATTTTACGTCTGAATTCGGGTGAGCAGCGTTTGGTTCATGGCCAATGCTTTGCAACAATCGGCGCTGTATCGAATCCAGATCATATGAACGCCTCTATTGGCAAGGCGGGGCGTTCGCGTTGGCTTGGTCGTCGTCCGCACAATCGTGGCGTCACTATGAACCCGATCGATCACCCGCACGGCGGTGGTGAGGGTCGCACGTCAGGCGGCCGTCATCCGGTTACGCCTTGGGGTAAGCCAACTAAGGGCAAGAAGACGCGTAATAATAAATCCACAGATCGTTTTATCGTGTCTTCGCGACACAACCGTAAGAAGAAGGGCTGATCCATGGCTCGCTCGATTTGGAAAGGCCCGTTCGTTGATGGTTATCTGCTGAAAAAAGCAGAAACGTCACGTGCTTCTGGCCGCTCTGAGGTGATAAAGATTTGGAGCCGTCGCTCCACCATACTGCCGCAGTTCGTCGGATTAACATTTGGCGTTCATAACGGACAAAAGCACATTCCTGTCTCAGTTAGCGAAGATATGATTGGGCATAAGTTTGGAGAATTCGCTCCGACGCGCACCTATTATGGTCACGCGGCGGACAAGAAGGCGAAGAGAGGCTAATCGCGATGTCGAAGGAAGCCAATCCGCGCCGGCTTGCGGATAACGAAGCGAAAGCTGTTGCACGCATGCTGCGTGTGTCGCCGCAAAAGCTTAATCTGCTTGCCCAGCTTATTCGGGGCAAAAAGGTTGATCGTGCGCTTGCCGATCTCGAGTTTTCGAGAAAGCGTATTGCGCATGATGTAAAGAAAACGCTGGAAAGCGCGATCGCCAACGCTGAGAATAATCATGGGCTCGATGTTGACGATCTTGTCGTTTCTCAGGCTTTTGTCGGTAAAGCGATGGTGATGAAGCGCTTTCATGCGCGTGCGCGCGGTCGCGCTAGTCGTATTGAAAAGCCCTTCGCCAATCTGACGATCATAGTGCGCGAAGTCGAAGCGCAAGCGAACGCCTAAAGGAAGAGACCATGGGTCAGAAGGTTAATCCGATCGGGCTACGTCTTGGCGTTAATCGCACCTGGGACTCGCGCTGGTTTGCGGGTAAGGGCGAATACGCCAAGTTGTTGCATGAAGATATGACAATTCGTGAAGCTGTTTCAAAGACTTTGAAGCAGGCGGCGGTGTCTAAGATTATTATAGAGCGTCCGCATAAGAAATGTCGCGTGACCATTCATTCGGCGCGTCCGGGTGTGGTCATCGGTAAAAAAGGCGCGGACATCGACAAGATTCGTAAGCTTGTCGGCAAGCTGACGGGTAGCGAAGTTGTCATCAATATTGTTGAGGTTCGCAAACCAGAGACAGAGGCTGCGCTTGTTGCAGAGTCGATCGCTCAGCAGCTTGAGCGTCGTGTGGCTTTTCGTCGTGCGATGAAGCGCGCCGTTCAGTCCGCCATCCGTCTTGGCGCTCAGGGTATTCGTATTAATTGCTCCGGTCGTTTAGGCGGAGCGGAAATCGCGCGTCTTGAGTGGTATCGCGAGGGCCGGGTTCCTCTACATACGCTGCGTGCAGATGTTGATTATGGTACGGCTACTGCGCATACAGCCTATGGCGCTTGCGGTATTAAAGTTTGGATCTTCAAAGGAGAAATCCTCGAGCATGATCCGATGGCCCAGGATAAGCGCGCAGCCGAGCAATCCTCTGGCGGCGTGACTGGCGAACATGGCGAGCGCGAGCGCGAGCGTGGTGATCGCCGTCGTCGCGAGCCTCGCGAACCACGTGACGCCGCTTAAGGCGTCGAAGAACAAGTTTTAAAGAGCATAAATCATGTTGCAACCCAAACGAACCAAGTTCCGCAAGGCCTTTAAGGGCCGTATTCACGGCGCCTCAAAGGGCGGTTTCACGCTGAGCTTTGGTCAATTTGGCCTCAAAGCGATGGAGCCTGAGCGCATTACTGCGCGTCAGATTGAGGCTGCGCGCCGCGCGATGACGCGTCATATGAAACGCGCTGGTCGTGTTTGGATTCGTATCTTCCCGGACGTGCCGGTCTCAAAAAAGCCGACAGAGGTGCGCATGGGTAAAGGTAAGGGCGCTCCCGAGTTGTGGGCAGTGCGTGTTGCTCCAGGCCGTATTATGTTTGAGATAGACGGTGTGCCTGAGCCGCTTGCGCGTGAAGCTTTGACGCTTGCCGCTGCTAAGTTGCCGATCAAGACCCGTTTTATCGAACGTATCGCTGAGTAAGGGGAAAAGAGATGAAACATAAGCAACGCATCTCTGATCTTCGTGCAATGAGCGATGACCAGCTCAATGACGAAGTCCTAAAGCTCAAGAAAGAGCAGTTCAATATGCGCTTTCAAAGAGCGACTGGACAGCTTGAGAACACCTCCCAGGTTCGTGTCGTTCGTCGCGACATTGCCAGGGCTAAAACAATCGCCGCGCAGAAGCGCACGGAACAGTAAGGTTAAGCGCCATGCCGAAGCGAATTCTCCAGGGCGTCGTCGTCAGCGACAAGCAGAATAAGACGGTTGTTGTGAAGGTCGAGCGCCGGTTCACGCATCCTCTTTTTCAAAAGACGGTGCGTCGTACGAAAAACTATCATGCGCACAATGAGAGCGTGGCCATAAAGGTAGGCGATATGGTGACGATCGAAGAGACGGCGCCGATCTCAAAGCTTAAACGCTGGCGTGTAATTGAGAATGCGCCAAAGACCTAAAGGTCGGAGGCGTATAGGATCACCATTTAAGAGGTTTCCGGACGAAGTCGGCCAGCGCCGAAACCAGACCGGAGTGAAAGGCAGATAAGCCATGATACAGATGCAGACCAATCTCGACGTCGCCGACAACTCAGGCGCTCGCCGCGTGATGTGCATCAAAGTGCTGGGCGGCTCTAAGCGGAAATACGCCGGTGTCGGCGACATTATTGTCGTCTCGATCAAGGAGGCTATACCGCGCGGTCGCGTTAAGAAGGGCGATGTGCTAAAGGCAGTCGTCGTTCGCACTGCGAAGGACATCAAGCGCGCGGATGGCTCCGTGATCCGTTTTGACTCCAATGCGGCTGTTTTAATCAATAATCAGTCAGAGCCGATCGGCACACGTATATTTGGACCTGTGCCGCGTGAGCTTCGTGCTAAGAATCATATGAAGATTATATCCCTTGCGCCGGAGGTGCTGTAATGGCCGCCAAGATAAAGAAGGGCGATAAGGTCGTCGTTCTCGCTGGTCGCGATAAGGGCCGCACCGGAGAAGTGTTGCGTGTGATCCCTGATGAGGGTCGTGCGCTCGTTGACGGCGTCAATATGGTGAAGCGCCATCAGCGACAAACAAAAGACCGAGAGGCGGGCATTGTCAATAAGGCGGCGCCAATTGACCTTTCTAATATTGCGCTTGCTGATCCCAAGGATGGAAAAGCCACGCGCGTTGGTTTCAAGACACTCGACGATGGCCGAAAGGTTCGTGTCGCAAAGCGTTCTGGAGAATTGATCGATGGCTGAGGAAAAGACGCCGAAGGCCGCAAAGGCCACTGCCAAGGCGCCCAAGGCCGCAGCTGACGGCGTGGAGGCGAAGGCCGAGAAGAAGGCAACCAAGACCGCGAAATCGTCAGAGGGCGCTTATAAACCCCGCATGAAGACGCATTACGAAGATATCGTGCGTGAGCAGTTGACGAAGCAGTTTGGCTATAAAAACGCCTTTGAAGTGCCGACGATTGATAAGATCGTATTGAACATGGGTGTTGGCGAGGCTGTCAATGACACGAAGAAAGTTACCTCAGCGGCGAATGATCTTGGATTGATCGCTGGTCAAAAGCCGGTTGTCACGAGAGCGCGTAAGGCGATTTCGACATTTAAGGTTCGTGAAAATATGCCGATTGGCGCTAAGGTAACTTTGCGCAAGACGCGTATGTATGAGTTCCTCGATCGTCTGATCACAATTGCTTTGCCGCGTGTGCGCGACTTTAGGGGTCTTAATCCTAAGTCATTTGATGGTCGCGGCAATTATGCGCTGGGTATCAAAGAGCATTTGGTTTTTCCTGAGATCGACTATGATAAAGCAGAGTCGATTTTGGGTATGGATATCATCGTCTGCACGACAGCAAAGACGGATGACGAAGCGCGCGCCCTTTTAAAGGCGTTTAATTTCCCGTTCCGGCAGTGAGGGCTTTCCCCCTCAAACGCGGATACCGAAAGGCTAACTAACTCATGGCGAAGAAAAGCGCGATCGAGAATAATAAGCGGAAGGCTAAGCTTGTGAAAGCTTACGCAGGGCGCCGTGCAAGGCTTAAGGCTATTGCGAATGATAAATCGCTCTCAATTGAAGAGCAGTTTGAGGCGCGCCTCAAGCTTGCGCAGCTGCCAAGAAACTCTGCGCAGATCAGAGTTCGTAATCGTTGCGAGATTTCTGGGCGTCCCCGCGCTTTTTATCGCAAATTAAAAATGTCGCGTATCGCATTGCGCGAGCTCGGGTCCCGCGGCCTTGTGCCTGGCCTCGTCAAGTCGAGCTGGTAAGGAGAAACAACCATGGCGATCAATGATCCGTTGGGCGATCTCCTCACCCGTATCCGCAATGCTCAAATGCGACGCAAGTCAAAGGTTTCTACCCCGGGCTCCAAGCTTCGCGCGCATGTGCTCGATGTGTTGAAAGAAGAAGGCTACATTCGTGGTTATACGACGACGGATTTTGGCAATGGCCGCACAGAGTTCGAAGTCGAGTTGAAATATTTCGAAGGCGAGCCGGTCATCAAGCAAATTGAGCGCGTATCGCGGCCTGGTCGCCGTGTTTACGCCGCTGTAAGCGCTGTTCCGCGTGTCGCCAATGGCCTCGGCGTTACCATCGTCTCAACGCCAAAGGGCGTAATGGCGGATCATGCCGCGCGCGAAAATAATGTTGGCGGCGAGGTGCTGTGCAAGGTCTTCTGACCTTGCGCCTCGGCAAACAGGAAGTTTAGCAATGTCTCGTATTGGCAAGAAACCCGTGGTCGTTCCCTCTGGCGTGACAGCCAAGGTTGACGGACAGCTCGTCCAGATTAAGGGCGCAAAGGGTCAGCTCGAATTTGTTGCGCCTGACGACGTCACTGTCGTTTTGCAGGACAATCAGATCAAGGTAGATCCGCGTGACGGTAGTAAGCGCGCCCGGGCAATGTGGGGAACAGCCCGCGCCCGAGTGAATAATCTTGTGGTTGGCGTAACGGCAGGTTTTGAGAAAAAGCTTGAAATCACCGGCGTCGGCTATCGTGCTGCTGTTCAGGGCAAAACACTGCAACTCGCCTTAGGTTATTCGCATGACGTAAACTTTCCGATCCCGGCAGGCATCACGATTGTGACGCCCAAGCCAACGGAAATAACGATAAGCGGCATAGACAAACGCCAAGTTGGCCAGGTCGCCGCAGAGATCCGCGCATTACGCGGCCCTGAGCCCTATAAGGGCAAGGGCGTTAAATACGCAAATGAGTTCATCTTCCGTAAGGAAGGCAAGAAGAAGTAAGGACTGGCGCTATGGCCAAGGATGTGAAAGTCGAATTGCGCCGCAAGGCCCGCGTTCGCCGCGCGATCCGCGAGCGCGCCTATGGGCGCTTGCGTCTATCTGTATTTCGTTCATCGAAGCAGATTTACGCGCAAATCATTGATGATGAAAAGGGTGTGACTCTTGTCGCGGCTTCTTCGATCGAGAAAGAAAATCGCGCGGGCTTAAAGACCGGCGCAAATGTTGAGGCAGCGAAGCTTGTGGGTAAACTTCTCGCTGAACGCGCTCAGGCAAAGGGCGTCAAGCAGGTCATCTTTGATCGTGGGGCCTATATGTATCATGGGCGTGTGAAGGCTTTGGCCGAAGGCGCACGTGAGGGCGGTCTACAGTTTTAAGCATGACGCGGGGCGATGCCCGGCGCATATTACGAAGCGAGCAGCGTTACGGCGTTGCGTAAGTGACGGAAGAGAAAATGGCGCGTGAAAGTGAAGGCGGTCGCGGTCGCGATCGGGAAGAGCGCGATAGCGAATTTGTGGACCGGTTGGTTCATATTAATCGCGTCGCCAAGGTTGTGAAAGGCGGGCGTCGCTTTGGTTTTGCCGCACTCGTTGTCGTTGGCGATCAAAAAGGTCGTGTCGGCTTTGGTCATGGCAAGGCGCGCGAGGTTCCGGAAGCGATCCGCAAGGCGACGGAAGCCGCCAAACGCGGGTTGATCCGCGTTCCTTTGCGCGAGGGCCGCACGTTGCATCATGATGTTTTTGGACGTCACGGCGCTGGTCGCGTTGTTCTTCGCGCTGCGCCAGCTGGCACTGGGATTATTGCCGGCGGACCAATGCGCGCAGTCTTTGAAACTCTGGGCATGCATGACGTCGTCGCTAAGAGCCAGGGATCATCAAATCCTTACAACATGATCCGTGCGACCTTTGATGCTCTGACGCGTGAAGATTCGCCTCGCGCCGTCGCTGCACGGCGCTCATTAAAGGTTTCTGTGCTGCAGTCCCGTCGCCAGGGCGTCGACGCTGACGCAGTAGACGCGTGAGAGGAGGCTCAGCCATGGCAAAGAGCAAGCAAATCACAGTCGAGCAAACCGGAAGTTCTATCGGGCGTCCTGAGCGTCAGCGCAAAACGCTCGTCGGCCTCGGTCTGACGCGTATTGGACGCCGTCGTCAGCTGGAAGACACCCCTGCCGTGCGCGGGATGATCGCCAAGGTGGCGCATCTCGTCAAAATCATCGACGAGAAGTGAGGGCGCGGCAATGAAACTTAACGAACTCACAGATAATCCTGGCGCGAGCAAAGATCGTATCCGCGTTGGTCGCGGCATTGGCTCAGGCAAGGGTAAAACCGGCGGACGCGGCGTTAAAGGCCAGAAGGCGCGCACGGGCGTTGCGATTAAAGGCTTTGAGGGCGGTCAGATGCCACTGCATCGTCGCTTGCCTAAGCGAGGTTTCCATAATCCGTTTTCGACTGATTATAATGAAGTCAACATCGGACGGATTCAGCAGGCTGTTGACGCTGGAAAACTTGATGTCCAGAACCCTGTAACCCTTGATGCCTTAATCGCTGCTGGTGTTGTGGCCAAACCTCGCGACGGCGTAAAAATTCTTGGTCAGGGCGAAATTAAGGCGAAGCTCTCTTTCGAGGTTGCGGCCGCGTCAAAGGGCGCGATCGCGGCCATTCAAGGCGCGGGCGGCACGATCAAGCTGCTTGCAGCAGAAGCCGTCGCCTCAGCTTAAATCAAAACAATCGTGCAGCCGCTCGAAAGAACGGCTGCACTGTCTTATCTAATCGTTATGAACTCTTGAAGGCCATCAAAGCGTTTGCCTTCGATAACCACAAACCAAACGCAGCAGCGCAAGCGGCGCATCAAAGGGGAGACCTTCCATGGCATCGGCAGCCGAGCAACTCGCAGCCAACGTCAACCTCTCCGCCTTTGGCAAGTCTGATGAGCTTAAAAAGCGCATTTGGTTCACGCTCGGCGCATTGATCGTTTATCGTCTCGGCACCTATGTGCCGCTCCCAGGCATTGATCCAGATGCTTTTGCGAAAAGCTTCTTTGGCCAATCGAAGGGTATGCTTGAGCTTTTTAATATGTTCGCGGGCGGAGCTGTTCAGCGCCGCGCGATTTTTGCGCTTAATATTATGCCTTACATCTCGGCATCAATTATCATCCAATTATTGACCTCCGTATTTCCATCCCTCGAGTCCATTAAAAAAGAGGGCGAGCAGGGGCGCAAAGTTCTGAATCAATACACGCGTTATCTCACAGTCGTGCTTGCGACCTTTCAGGCTTATGCCATGGCGATTGGCCTTGAAGGCCAAGCGGGCGTTGTGACAGATCCTGGGTTATTTTTCCGAATAACAACTGTCGTAACGCTTGTCGGCGGCACAATGTTTTTGATGTGGCTTGGCGAGCAAATTACCTCTCGTGGTATTGGTAACGGCTCATCATTGATTATTTTTGCAGGTATTGTCGCTGCATTCCCATCTGCGATCGTGTCGACCCTTGAGCTTGGCCGTCAGGGCGCGATATCGACTGGGCTTATACTTGGCGTCATTGCCATGTCTTTCTTTGTCATCGCTTTTATTGTTTTTATGGAGCGCGCGCAGCGCCGCTTGTTGATCACCTACCCCAAGCGTCAGCACGGCAATCGTGTTTATGAAGGGCAGACGTCGTTTCTGCCTCTTAAACTTAATACGGCTGGCGTCATTCCTCCGATTTTTGCGTCGTCTTTACTCTTGCTGCCAACGACTGTTGCGAACTTTTATCAATCCACTGGTTCGGACAGCATATTTGCGACGGTCTCTGCATATTTTGGTCATGGGCGCCCGCTGTATATGCTGGCCTATGTTGGCTTGATTGTCTTTTTTGCTTTTTTCTACACGGCGATTGTTTTCAATCCGACTGAAACAGCAGACAATTTGAAGAAGCATGGCGGCTTTATTCCAGGAATTCGCCCGGGCGAACGCACAGCCTCATTTATTGATGGCGTGCTTATGCACATCACTGTGCTTGGCGCCCTTTATCTCGCGATCATATGTTTGTTGCCAGAGGGTCTCATTGCTTATGCCAATCTGCCCTTTTATTTTGGCGGAACCTCCTTGTTGATCGTTGTCAGTGTGACGATGGATACTGTTTCTCAGATCCATGGTCATATGCAGGCACAGCAATATGAAGGGTTGATCCGTAAAACAAAGCTCAAGGGACGTCGTAAATGAGGCTTGTTCTGCTCGGTCCGCCGGGCGCGGGCAAGGGCACACAAGCAGCGCGTCTGGTAGAAAAGTATGGTATTCCGCAGCTTTCAACCGGTGATATGTTGCGCTCGGCGGTTGCGGCTGAAACACCGATTGGACTTCAAGCGAAGGCCATAATGGAATCTGGCGCATTGGTGCCTGATGATGTCGTCATTGGTATCATCGACCAACGTATAGATGCCGCCGATTGCCTGAATGGGTTTATTCTTGACGGCTTTCCCAGAACGGTCGCTCAGGCGGAAGCTCTTCGCGCTTTGTTGGCGCGAAAGGGGCAAAAGCTTGACGCAGTTGTCGAGTTGATTGTTGATGAAAACGTGCTGGTTGATAGGATGCGTCAGCGTGTTGCTGAGACCTTGGCTGCCGGTCAGCATGTTCGCGCAGACGACAATTCTGAGAGTTTTAGGGCTCGTCTAGAGACCTATCGGGCGCAGACGGCGCCAGTGTCAGATCACTACCGCCAAAAAGGCGAGTTAAAATGCGTTGACGGCATGGCTAAAATTGACATGGTCACCGCTGCAATCAATCAACAAATTGCTGGCTAATAAGCTAATATCAGAGTCTGATGGATTTTCGCCAAGAATGGATCGTTTCTGCTTGACTCTCCTGCGAGCGCTCTTTAATGGCTCTTCAACGACGTATTTTTTAGGGAGCTCTCAATCGAGGGCTTCTGTTTTTGCGTCTTAGAAACCCAAAATACATCAATTACCCGCATGGGCCGGCCTCCACCGGACGTGGGTTATTCCGGCGACGCTCTGTGCATTGCCTCGAAATGGAGAAGTGAAGTGGCCCGTATAGCCGGTGTTAATATCCCGACAAATAAGCGTGTTGTTGTTGCCTTACAGTATATTCATGGCATAGGCGCTCAAAAGGCTGTCGAAATCTGCGAGAAGGTCAATATCCCATCTGAGAGACGCGTGTCTCAGCTCACTGATGCAGAAGTATTGCAGATCCGTGAGACAATTGACCGCGACTATCTCGTTGAAGGCGATCTGCGACGTGAAGTGGCGATGAATATCAAGCGCTTGATGGATCTTGGGTGCTATCGCGGGTTGCGTCATCGTCGTCAGTTGCCTGTTCGCGGTCAACGGACCCACACCAATGCGCGCACGCGCAAGGGCAAGGCAAAGCCGATTGCTGGCAAAAAGAAATAATATTTATGCGCTTTTGTAGCGCTCATCCCCAGCGCCTGGCGTTACGGGCGCGTTTGAAGGACTAAGGAACTTAAAATGGCCAAAGACACCACACGCGTACGCCGCCGCGAACGCAAGAATATTGTGTCAGGCGTCGCGCATGTGAATTCGACGTTCAATAACACAATGATCACGATTACTGACGCTCAGGGCAATACCGTGTCTTGGTCATCGGCCGGCACAATGGGCTTCAAGGGCTCGCGTAAGTCAACGCCGTATGCGGCCCAGATGGCGGCTGAGGATGCTGCACGTAAGGCTGGAGAACATGGCGTTCGGACGCTTGAAGTTGAGGTGTCTGGACCGGGTTCTGGTCGTGAGTCGGCTTTGCGCGCATTACAGGCTGCGGGCTTTACTGTCACCTCTATACGCGATGTGACCCCGATACCTCATAATGGCTGCCGTCCACGTAAGCGTCGACGCGTCTAATACACTTCACTGCGCAGCCTAGGCTGCGCGCATATTCACCATCATGCATTCATGCGCTGACCCGACGGATCTGTCGGGGGCGCTTACCGGAGCTTCAAGGAAAGGCGCCCCAGTGAGCATCCAGAAGAACTGGCAGGAACTGATTAAGCCAAATAAGCTTGAGGTCACGGCGGGAGACGATCCGCGTCGTATGGCCACGGCAATTGCTGAGCCGCTTGAACGCGGCTTTGGCGTTACGCTTGGCAACGCGCTGCGTCGCGTTTTATTGTCATCGCTTCAGGGCGCGGCAATCACATCAATTCATATTGATGGGGTGCTGCATGAATTTTCGTCGATACCTGGCGTGCGCGAGGATGTCACCGATATCGTTCTGAATATCAAAGATATCGCGATCAAATATCAGGGTGAGGGCCCTAAGCGCCTCACGCTGAAAAAGACTGGCCCTGGAACAGTAACCGCTGGAGATATTCAAGCTGGCGGCGATATTCAGGTTCTTAATCCAGACCTCGTTATCTGCACCCTCGATGAGGGCGCGGAAATGCGCATTGAATTTACGATCTCTACAGGCATGGGCTATGTGCCTGCCGATCGTAATCGCGCGGAAGATGCGCCAATTGGGCTGATACCGGTTGATAGTCTTTATTCGCCGGTGAAGAAGGTCAGCTACCGCGTCGAGAATACGCGCGAAGGGCAGGTTCTAGATTACGACAAATTGACGCTTGCAATTGAAACCAATGGCGCCATCACCCCGGAAGACGCTATCGCTTTTGCAGCGCGTATTCTTCAAGATCAGCTCAATGTATTTGTGAACTTTGAAGAGCCGCGTCGTGAAGAGGCCGCGCCGTCCATTCCTCAGCTCGCCTTTAATCCTGCGCTGTTGAAGAAGGTCGATGAGCTTGAGCTGTCAGTGCGCTCAGCCAACTGCTTAAAGAATGATAATATTGTTTATATTGGTGATTTGATCCAGAAGTCAGAAGCAGAGATGCTCCGCACACCGAACTTTGGCCGCAAGTCGCTTAATGAAATCAAGGAAGTGCTTGCTCAGATGGGTCTCCATCTGGGAATGGATGTCCCAGGTTGGCCGCCAGAAAACATTGATGACCTCGCCAAGCGGTTCGAGGAGCATTACTAAGCATTCGCGTTTAGCGCGAAATAAAGCACGGCCGTACCTTGGCACGGCGGCCGTATAAACAACGGAGAGCCAAATGTATCACGGACATAAAAAACGTCGTTTTGGGCGAACGCATGAACATCGCAAGGCGATGTTTGCGAATATGGCGCAAGCGCTCATTAAACATGAGCAAATTGTCACCACGCTGCCAAAGGCGAAAGATCTTCGACCTGTCGTAGAAAAGCTTGTGACGCTTGGTAAACGCGGCGATCTTCATGCCCGTCGTCAGGCGATTGCTCAGATCAAGGACGTCAAACTCGTCGGCAAGCTATTTGACGTTTTGGGGCCGCGTTACAAGGCGCGCAATGGCGGATATACCCGCGTATTGAAAGCAGGCTTTCGTTTTGGCGATAATGCGCCGCTTGCTGTCATCGAATTCGTAGATCGTGACCTTGACGCTAAAGGCCAAGATTCAGGTCCAGTCGAGGTTGACGAGAGTGAGGCTGCTTAAGTCAAGCGTGTTTCTAGAAGCGTGTTAGAAAGACGGCTCCTAGCCGTCTTTTTTATTGGCGGATCATTCCCGTCTGCCGATCTTTTTAAGGGAGCAAGAGATGCGTTTTAATCTGCGTAATTTTGCTTTTGTAACTTATGCGAGCGCATCAGCTGCCGTAGCCCTCGTTTTTTCGGCGATCTTTATGCCCGTTTACGCGCAATCGTCTGACTCGTCAGCCGTTCCAAAGTCCCGCGCTGAGATTGCTTATTCTTTTGCGCCAGTCGTTAAAAAGGCGCAGCCGGCGGTTGTTAATGTTTTTGCGTCTCGTGTTGAGCGCATGCCTGCAAATCCATTTATAGATGATCCGATCTTTCGACGTTTTTTTGGCGGTGGAGGTCCGTCGGGACGCGAGACATCGCAATCTCTTGGATCTGGTGTTATTGTTGATCCTAGTGGTCTTGTTGTCACAAATCATCATGTCATTGAGGGAATGACGGATGTTAAAGTGTCCTTGCAAGATAGAAGAGAAATTCCTGCGCAAATTTTGTTGCGAGACGCGCGAACGGATCTGGCGGTTTTAAAACTTAAAGAGGGATCAAGTTTCCCAACCATGGAGCTTGGCGATTCAGACGCTTTAGAGGTTGGCGACCTCACGCTGGCGATTGGCAATCCATTTGGCGTTGGTCAGACCGTAACGCAGGGTATTGTTTCAGCTTTGTCGCGAACACATGTCGGTATTTCTGACTATGGATTTTTTATTCAGACCGATGCGGCGATTAATCCAGGTAATTCGGGTGGCCCTTTGGTTGACATGAATGCGCGTGTAGTCGGTATTAATACCGCGATCTTTTCGAAATCAGGCGGATCGATTGGTATTGGCTTCGCAATCCCAGTAAATATGGTCAAGAATATTATAGCAACCGCTAAGGGCGGCGGAAAAATGGTCAAGCGTCCCTGGCTTGGCGCGTCGTTACAAGCCTTAACCCAAGAAATCGCTGAAGGGCTTGGTCTGGAGCGCCCAGCAGGCGCTTTGCTGACAGATGTGCAGCAGAAAGGTCCTGCAGAAAATGCAGGTCTGCGGCGCGGGGATGTGATCACATCCGTAGATGGCCTAGCGGTCGATGATCCTGAGGCGGTCGGCTATCGTCTTGCGATGAAGCCTCTGGATGGGCAAGCAGTTTTGGGCGTGTTGCGTGGCGGAAAGAAAACAACTGTAACGCTCAAGCTTGTTCCAGCGCCTGAAACCCCACCGCGTGATCAAATCAAATTAAAAGGGCAGACGCCCTTTGCAGGCGCGACAGTTGTCAATATTTCGCCTGCGGTGGCGGAGGAAATGTCAGTGCAGGGCGCAACGACAGGCGTCGTTGTTACAGAAATTGAGGATGGCTCTTTTGCCCAACAACTCAATCTTCAACGCGGAGATGTCGTCCTAGCAGTCAATGAGCAAAAGATCGGATCAACGCGCGATTTGGAAAAAGTAACGACGGCTCAGGCCTATTATTGGAAGATAACGCTCGCACGCGGCGGTCAGGTGTTTACAACCGTGGTGGGCGGCTAATGCCCCTCGAGCTTGCTGTGCTTGTCACAACAATTGATGACGCTGGCAGGGCGAAAGAACTTTCTCGCGCCGTTCTTGATGCAAAGCTTGCAGCCTGCGTCCAGGTTAAGTCCATCCTCAGCTATTATATATGGGAAGGCGAATTCTGTGAGAACAACGAATATCTCTTACAGATGAAACATCGTCGGGAAGATTATCCTGCGCTTGCAGCTTTTGTGCGCGAACGCCACAGCTATAAGGTTCCGCAAATTCTTCGCGTTGATGTTGATGCAGTAGATGATGATTATTTGGCGTGGGTTTTTGAATCGACGCAACGCGATGCGAAGCTTTCCATATAAGAATAATCGCATTATTTGAATGTAGAGCTATAGCCAACACGAAGGACATGTTGAGATGGCGGTTCCAACAGACTACCTCATTGATCGCCGCCGACTGCGTCGTAAGCTTGGATGGTGGCGCGCAGCGACGCTCGGGGCGGTAGGGGTGGCGGTTCTGACCTTTGCCTTAAAATCAACAGATCTTGATGGTCCGGCGGATAAATTAACGCCTCACATTGCGCGCTTATCAATCCAGGGGATCATTACTGGCGACAAGGATACGCTCGATCTCATCAAGAAGATTGGCGAGTCTGATAAGGTTAAAGCCTTGTTGCTGTCGATTGATAGTCCAGGTGGAACAACGGCCGGCTCTGAAAAGCTTTATGATGAAGTGCGGCGTGTGAGCGCTAAGAAGCCTGTTGTTGCTGTTGTCGGCACACTTGCGGCGTCTGGAGCCTATATTGCTGCGCTTGCTTCAGACAGGATTGTTGCTCGGGGCAATTCACTTGTTGGGTCTATTGGCGTGCTTTTTCAGTTCCCAAACTTTCATAAACTGATGGAAACAGTCGGTGTGAAGGTGGAAGAAATTAAGTCCTCGCCTCTGAAAGCTTCTCCCAATGGGTTTGAGCCTACTAGCGAGGCGGCGAAGGCCGCCATTGCAAGTCTCGTGGCGGATTCCTATGAGTGGTTTAAAGGGTTGGTGAAGGAGCGTCGCGGTCTCGATGACGCAGAGCTCGCCAGTGTCGCTGATGGCCGGGTATTCACTGCACACCAAGGGGTGCCGTTGAAGCTTGTTGACATGATCGGTGGTGAGCGTGAAGCTATTGAATGGTTAGAGGCAAATAAACAGCTGGCCAAGGAATTGCCTGTCCGTGACTGGAAGAAAAAATCAAGCCTAGAGCGGCTTGGGCTTTTGGAGGGGGCAGAGACACTCGCGCGGTTGGTTGGTCTGGGATCTTTTGCAGACGCATTTCAAGAGACCATCCGCGCAGAAAAAAGAGGTGGTCTTGACGGGCTTTTAGCTATTTGGCAGGGTTTTCCCTGATTAAGCGACATTTGACCTTTTCTCGGATTATTTTCTTCTATGGACGCTAGTATGATCAAATCAGAACTTATTCAGCGCATCGCCCGCCGAAATGGCAGTCTTTACCAACGAGATGTCGAGACAATTGTGACGACGATCCTTGATGAGATCACATCGGCTTTGTCGCGGGGCGATCGGGTGGAGCTTCGCGGCTTTGGCGCATTCTCGGTTAAGAAGCGTGAGGCCCGTACGGGTCGAAACCCCCGAACAGGCGAGCAAGTGTCAGTCGATGAGAAAAGCGTGCCATTTTTTAAAACTGGCAAGGAATTACGTGAGCGTCTCAACGACAATTACACAGGCTAATTCTTCTGAGCTGTGCGGCGCTCATTACGCTGTCAGGTGCTTGCGGTCGCAAAACTAATGTTACCAATGAATGTGTTGGTCGAGATTGTTGGGTTACCAATGATGAGCTGTGGATCCTGAGATGAAATCTGCGTTTCGAATCCTTGTTTTTGTTCCATTGGCTCTGATTATTCTTTTTTTTGCTATGGCCAACCGTGGATATGTTCGTATTGGGCTGGATCCATTTGTGACCGATGGTTCTGGACCATCATTTGAAGCGCCGCTCTACACGGTAGTGCTTGCCGCCATGGCTTTGGGCGTTATCGCTGGCGGCTTTTCGACATGGATGAAACATCTTCCCGTGCGGCGATCAGCAAAAGCGGCGCGTGCAGAGGCGAAGAAGACGCGTGCAGAAATAGAGAAGCTGCGACAACAGGCGCTGGAAAGCTTGTCTGCGGATCAGACAGGTAAAAACTAGCTCTATGCCGAGACGGAGTCGCCGCCTTTCCAAGCGAGGGCGGAAATTCACATGGATGTCATCTTCCTTCAAAGCTTTAGGGGCCTGCCAAGTTTCGGTTTGACTTGAAAAAGCTCAGCGGCGCCGATATGAGAGGGCGGTATATTATCTATGAGCGATCATTGCCGACTTAGCTCAGCTGGTAGAGCACATCATTCGTAATGATGGGGTCACAGGTTCGAATCCTGTAGTCGGCACCACAAAATTACATGCCCATCATAAATAAATTATGTTCTATCGATGACCTAAGTCTTAGATGCGTCATTTGGCGCTACTATCATTATTGTCTATAACGTCCACATCATCTGTATTTTTAAGCTAACAAGCATCTGTCGATTGTTATCGTTTATTAATTTAATCCTCCCTTCTTGATGTTGAGAGCTTGCAATAATGCAAGATCACCAAAGACCTAAAGGAGGGTGCAGGTTGTGATTGATGAGGTCAGCATGAGGTTTTGTTTCCTTATTCTACTATTGGCGAGCTCTACAGCTTTTGCTCAAGAATATCGTATTACGTCGGCTCCTAGCGTGCGAAATGAGGCGCTAGATCAAAGAAAATTACCAGATATTGATTTAGTCAGAGTAGGGGATGCGGCCATTATTGCCACCACATATGCCGCAGCGCGTTATGCGGAGCAGCTGTGCCGAGCAGATGATGTCAAAATTAATTATGTATTTTTTAGGCAATGGATTGCTCGCAACAATGGGCAAAGTTCAGAGATGAAAAATTTCATGCGCAAAGAAATCTTGGCGGCAAAGAAAAAAGTTGCTTCTGACATTTTTGTAAAGGGCGCAGATGATTGGTGTGACGACTTCACCACAGAAGTATTTTGGAATTATACCGCTCCTGACGGCCCTATCTATTATCATGATGAGCTTGGCTTATGGTGGTCGCCAGTAGCAAACACGGAGGAAGCTCGTATTGATATATTAGGGTTGGATTTTCCTTTTTAAAACTATGGCTGCTACCAAATAGCCTGTAGAGATATTCTAGGCATGATGCTTATAATGGTTCTCCCAGGAAATATTTTTTCAAACAAATTAATGTCAAAAGAAGCGGAGTAGAGACTATAAAATTATTTGGGATTTTCTTAAAAATTTTGGAAGAATTGCTATGAATGTTAGGTTTTTAAGAATTCGTAATTTGTTTTTCTCTTTTTTTGATAGGGTCGCAAAGATTTTTAACGAGAGGATGCGGCCTCCATCTCAACGCATGATTGTCTTGCTGCTAGTTCTTGCGGGCTTTACCGCAGGCATATCAATATCGTTGATGATTATGAAAATTCAGGGGGGCTATCATCGCTTCCGGGATGATGCCCTAAATGAAAGCCCACCATCAAACAGCAAGAATGTCATTTCACTAACACAAGCTGAAATCTCTAATCAGGGGATTGAAACCCGGCCAGTTGGTTCTGGAGATATTGTAAGGAAGTTTAGTGTAGCGGGTACTGTAGAAGCTGATTCAACAAGCCTTGTCCGCGTTGCGGCTAAGGTTCAGGGCGTTGTTTCTCAGTTACGAGTGCGTCTTGGCGCAAATGTTAAAAAAAATGAAGTTATTGCCATTATTGACTCTCGCGAGATCGCAGAGGCCAAAAGTGAGTATCTTGCTGCCTTAGTTGGTTCAGAGCTCCAAACAAATCTTTATCAACGAGAAAAAGGTCTTTTCGAAAAGAAGATTACAGCCGAAAATCTCTATCTCAAAGCTAAAGCTGCCTATACAGAGGCGCAATTGCGTCTGGATCTTGCGCGACAAAAGTTATCTTCCCTCGATATGAGCGCAGAGGAAATAGCTCATCTTCGCAATCAGCCGCTTGCTCGCTTGCGTGAGAAGGAAATTTTTGCGCCAATCACGGGTAAGGTTTTAGAGCGACTGGTTAATTTAGGGCAGCCTGTTTCGGGCGATACGCAGCTCTATGTGATCGCAGATTTATCTGAGATTGAGCTATATTTGTCAGTGCCGATTGAGAATCTTCCTGAATTAAGTCGAGGTCAAAATGTAACGCTTATTGCGCCAGATGGCACTCAATATAACGGAAAAATAGAAATTATTAATCCTGTGATTACGCCAGAAACACGAATGGCGAAGGTAATAGCTTATGTTGATACGCCAAATTTGTCGCTTAATCCTGGAACTTTATTGACGGCAGAGATAGAGAAATCACGTACAGCAAAAAAAATAATCATCCCTTTGCAGTCTGTTCAAACGATTAATAATCAGCCTATTGTTTTTGTGAGAACAAATGCAGGATTTGAGGATCGCAGTGTTGATTTAGGGGAGAGAGATCAGGTCTCGGTTGAGGTTCTTGCCGGTTTGTCGGCAGGTGAGATCATTGCCATGTCTAATACTCATTTTCTGAAGACCCTAGCACTTGCTGAGTTCGGCCAGAAGTAAATGCGCCAATCGCCATAAATAATGGTCGTGCAGGCAATCGATCTAACATGTCCACTTATTTAATCTTCTTGTTATAAAATTGGGTAAAAGTGTTCTTGCCCGTCTGAGGACCGGCGTTCGCCAAGAGCGAAGATTTTTAAAATGCGCTGTAGAAACTAATTTAGCCATGATTAAAATTGCTTTGGGATGCTATAGATTTCCTTTTTTGTAGCATTATATTTGCTATGAATGCTCACATTCTCAATGTCTTATCTAATGCATGCGTTGAGTAGCCAACGTCGAGCAACACTTGGGGGTTGGAATGGGTTTTGATTATAAAAGCGCTCCGCCTGAAGAAGTCCAAAGAAGACTACGGCAAATCATCGAGCAAACCGGGGGTCATCTAACCTTGTCTCGTCGCGCTCTCAATGATGTTGAGGATGCGATTTTTCCTGAGGAGCAGATTTTTGCAATTGGCGAGGGTGTCTTAAACCAAGATATGTGGTTGATCCTGGTTACTGATCGCAGGATATTGCTTTTGTGTCGAGGTCTCTTGTTCGGATTTAAATCAAAAACAATTCTGCTTGAGAAAATTACCGATATTATCTCTCAGCCTGGCAATATGATGACAGCTCTGATTATCAAGGAAGGCGCGTTTAGTCATGAAATCATTAATATTCACAAGGTTGCAGCTCAATCCATAGAAAATAAAATAAGTTCAGTGTTAAAGGCTAAAAAAATTGGTGTGTCAGTAGAGGCCTTGCCGGAAGATGAGCATTTGGCTCAGCTGGCTGAGTTGGTGAAGCGCAGAGAATCTCGCTTAATTGATGATGAGCAATTCGATCAAGAAAAAGCCAAGCTCATGGAAAAATATTTATCCTCATAGAATTCTAAGTCGCAAGAGTTTAACAGATGAGGCTGGGCATCGTTGTCGTGAGATCAATTTTTTTCAAATGTGTTTTGCATTCTGTTAAAACTTCGCATTAAGCGTTAGATATGCAGCGCGTGGCGAGCCTGGCATGATGTTGTTATTATTGCTTGCGGAAACATAATATCGTGCTCCTAACAGATTCTCGATATTGACTTGACCAGAAATTCTTTCATTCACTTTAAAAAATAGCCCGCCGTCAACGCGCGTGTAGCCAGGGACAATTACTGTATTATCCAAAGCGGCATAAAATTTTGCGTTGTAAATAACCCCTGCGCCAATCCCGAAAACGCCAGGGTTAGCGTTGAGCAGAGATGAAAAATCATATTTATTCCAGCATGAGAAGGTGTTTTTTGGAACAAAGGGAACGTCTTTTCCCACGCCATAGCCAGGGCTGACGCTGCCTGTGCCAGAGCTGTTGATTTGTCGGATATAGTTTCCCTGATGACCCCAGCCAACAGAGACTTGCCAGAGATCCGTCACGTTCCCTGTTAGTCCGAGTTCGCCGCCATTTGTCTGTGTATTCGCTAAAACGGCGTTTGTTGCTGTTGCGACAACAGGTTGGTTGGATCTATTAAGTTGATAAAGCGCGCCTGTAAATAATAGGCGTGGCATAATCTCTGCTTTAAAACCTGCTTCAAAATTCTGAAAGCCTTGGGGCGCAAGATTAGCGAGTGTTGGTGTGAGGAGAACAAATTGATCTCCAGCCATCGGCACATAAGATCGAGAATAGCTGCCATAAAGTGATAGTTGCTCAAATGGTTTGACGACTAAGCCAAATCTTGGCGACCATAGATTATCAATTCTATTCAGTTGAGCATTCGTTATGCCGCCATTTTCATCAAGTTCTGTTTGACCAACGCTGCCAATTGGCGGAACATCGCCACCTTTAAAGTGCAGATCAAAGCGATCATATCTTATGCCTGCAATAACATCGATAAATTTAGTGATGGCGATTTGATCTTGGCTATAAGCTGCAGCTAAATCTAAATTTGTATTTCTTTTTTGGACGGCATTAATAAAGCTGATTGGATTATAGACGGTTGGCATAAAATATGGCGTATCCAGAGATGGGGTCTGGCAATCAAGATTAAAGCAGGGGAAATTAATTCCATTATAGGATTTCTGATTGCCAGCTTCGAAACCATTGAGCCATTGATGTTTGATCTCTGGCGTTGTCTCAAAACGATAAATAAAATCATTCTGACTAAAAACATTGGTTCTTGGGGAATCTCTATTATAGCCGCTGAGCTCAAATACTCCTGGTCCATTAAGTTCTAATGGGCCTTCTGCATAAGTGTTTTGGTATTTTTTCTGATAATTAGCGTAGACCGTATGTGAGCGTATTTCTAAGCCAAAGTCAGTTTTATGTTGTAGGTTTAAATCTACAGAGTTGAGGTCTACTTTTGAATAATTAACCTGGGCAACTGACGGGTTTCCTACGCCAAAGTAGGTCCAGTTGCCGGTTGAATAAGGATAGCCTGGATAGGCAAGCAACGTGTCATTAACGAAGACGCCTCCAGTTGAGGGAATGCCACGATCAGCTGTTCGGCGATCTCGAAAATGTTCATAGCTGAGAGTTAGAAATGTGTTTTCTTGAGGTTTCCAAGTTAGCGTTGGGCTAATGCCGTAGCGTTCTAGCGCAAAGAAGTTACGATAGCTGTAGGATTGCTCATAAAGACCATTCAGGCGCACAGCAAATTGATCTGATATGGCTTGTCCAAAATCAACGGTTGTGCGTTTGCGGCCAAAACTGCCTGTGCTTACTTCAACATTGCGAATTGTTTCGCCGTTGGCTTTTTTCATTACTCTATTGACGATGCCGCCGCCATTTCCGCGACCAAAAATTAGTGCGGACGGCCCTTTTAAGACCTCAATATTCTCGGTTGCATAGAGGTCTCGATAATATTCTGCATCGTCTCTGACGCCATCTCGAAAAAAATCAGAGGTCGTTGTCTGGCCGCGGATATTGATCTGGTCGGTGTTGCCTTCGCCTAGAACAACAGTGACGCCAGGCACATAGGATAGAGCCTGGCCGAGGCTTATGCTGTTTCTATCCTCAAATTGTTGACGCGTGACGATGCTCACTGATTGTGGCAAGTCCATCACAGATGTTTCGGTTTTTGTCGATGAAGATGTGTTGGCCGCTCTATAACCGTCAACGCCTGTTGGTCCATAGCCAAGTCTTCCGTCAGATGCGACAAAACTAGGGGGTGAGGCAATAGGTGAGGGGCTGGAGGGCTGAGGATTTGCGGCTGGCGTCGCATGCGGGGGGCGTGGCTTGGCTGCGATAACTTTGGGTTTGGCTTGAGTATGCGTTATGTGAATCGTCGGCAAAGCCTGCTGCGCGGCTGCATTTGCGCCGCCGAAAGCAATAAATAAGGCGATTAAGATAAAGTAGTTTTTGTTCCAGCCAGGCATTCGACTTTTAACTCGTCATTCTTCTTCAGATGTCGAGTATTATTTTTCATTAGATGCAGATCCAAAATCAAATAAAGCTATTCTAAACTAGCGCTTATTCGTGAGACTGTGGCAAAATCGCCACGGTTTCCCTGGAATAGGTCCAGATTTGATGTTTCAAATAGAGTGCGCCGCCCGCTTAAGATAGGATCTATTCTAAACTGCACTTAATTTGAACTACTGTGATGAAACCCTGGATCTCTTCTGTTGGCGCAGGATGTCTCCAAAAGCTTGCGCGCTTACCGCTAGAAACAAGGGCAGATAATGAGAGTTTTGCAAGAATAAGTGTCAGCTGAAGAAGCAGCGTTTATTTTTTTATAAGAAATCTGGATATTATTGTTTGAATTGCCTCATACTTGGGGTTTCGCGCTAGAATTCTACTTCTAATTCTTCAATGGCCTCTTCTTCCTTAAAGGCTTCCACAGTCCAGTCGCGTAGATATGTCCAATCAAGAATCCTGTCGCGATATGTTTCACAGGTGCGTCCGAGCTTAACATCATAGGTTTTAAATCTTGTGGCGACAGGCGCATACATCGCATCGGCAAGCGTTGGATGTCCAAATAAATACGGGCCGCCATACATGTCTATGCATTCTTTCCAGATATGACATATCCTATCGGTATCTTGTTGAGCTTTTGACCATATTTTAAATTTTGGAAAATGGCCTTTTAGATTCATTGGCATGGCTGATCGCAACGCATTAAATCCAGAATGAATTTCTCCGCATATAGATCGGCAATGCGCCCGCTCTCGAATGTCTTTGGGTAACAGGTTTTTTTCTGGCTTAATCTCGTTTAGAAACTCGCCAATCGCCATTGTATCCCAAATTTTAGTTCCCTCATATGTCAGACAAGGCACTAAAATTGAGGGAGAGAGGAGAAGGATTTCTGCGCGTGCGGCGGCATCCTCAAGATTTATCACAATCTCATTAAATTCAATTTCCGACATCCTCATCATAAGCCAGCCTCTGAGAGACCAAGAAGAATAGTTTTTACTGCTAATTGTTAATGTTGGTATTGAGATTGTCATCGCAGCCCCCTTTGGGAATAGGCGTGAGCAAATGTCGTACCGAAAGCAGGCTGAGTGGCATAGGTATTGCTGCGACATGTATGGAAAATTGGATCTTTAAAATAATTCATGATTTACAATGCATATCAAAGCTATGCTGATTTCGCGCAGTCAATCCGGGTGGCGGCTTGCGGAAGCCATAAAATACTGGATTCCTGGTATGGGTTAAGCCCCATTGAGCCATTTCGCTACATGGCGGCCTTTCAGGAGCTTGTTGCCTTCACAGGCTTTACGCATAGTCGTCCTGACTATGATATCTATGACATATGCCCAGATTCTGGGCAGAGGGTTCTATTAAGTGATGAACTCATTACCGAAACGCCCTTTTGTTCCTTGCGGCGTTTTAGCAAACGCGCGTCTCAAAATGAGCCCAACGTCTTGCTCGTGGCTCCTATGTCAGGGCATTTCGCCACCTTATTGCGTGGGACCATTCAAACCCTTTTAAGGGACCATAATGTCTATGTGACGGATTGGCGTAATCCTCGAGATATACCCCTCGATGAGGGGATTTTTTGTTTCGATGGTTTTGTCGAGCATATTATTAATTTTATCAAAAAGATTGGTCGTCAGACTCATGTCGTCGCAGTTTGTCAGCCGGCTGTTCAGTCGCTTGCTGCTGTTGCTCTTATGTCTGAGGATAATGATCCAGATCTGCCAGCAAGTCTTACGCTTATGGCAGGACCTATCGATACGAGAATTGAGCCAAGCGAAGTTAATAAATTTGCTGCGTCAAAATCTATTGAGTGGTTTAGGCGTAATATGTTGGGCCGTGTTCCAGAAACATCTTTGGGCGCAGGGCGCGTTGTTTATCCCGGTTTTGTTCAATTAAGCGCTTTTATGAGTATGAATATGGCGCGTCACTCCAAAGCTTTTATGGATTTTTTTGAAAAACGCATAGGAAGCGATCATCAAAAGGCTGATCAAATTAAAGAGTTTTACAAAGAATATTTTGCAATCATGGACTTGGATGCATGCTTCTATTTGGAAACAGTCGAGCGCGTCTTCCACAATCATGAATTGGCTTTGGGCACACTTAAATATAAGGAGCGAACAGTAAATCCGGCAGCAATTAAGAAAACATTTTTGCTCACTGTTGAGGGTGAGCGTGATGATATTTGTTCTGTAGGCCAAACATTAGCAGCACAAGATTTATGCACTGGCCTGCGCCCATATTTAAAGAGCCACTACATGCAGCCTGGCGTCGGGCATTATGGCGTGTTCAACGGTAAGCGGTGGGATAGTCAAATTTATCCAATCGTGCGCGACCATATTCACGCAAGCGACTAGAGCGTCGGTTTATTTTAAGACTGACAAAAGCGAAGATATCGGGAAAAAATACATTAAGTCATTGTTTTTATTTAAAGTAATTCCGGCCATAGGCTAGTCGACATAAGAGGCTGGGTAGCTCAAATTTTAATCATGGCATGAAACTTGATTGTGATTATTGGCAAAGCTTTAGGCGCTTTGTTTAAGATTAGGTCATTTTACTATCGTGTAGGGTTGCGCCGTCCAATGGCGGAAAGATGGATGAAATCATACTGCAGAATAGATATGACATCATTGTTGGTTTGCGCGGATCCTACAAAGCTGCTGAATGTGAATAACATAGTCTGATGTCGTCAGGCACATCGCTTTTGCTGGAGATAAAGATGCTGATTGGTCGCCGTTTGTTGCAAATAAACACTGTTCTCACAGCAGGCGTTCTTGCGTTATGTCTTCCCTCTTTTAGCTTTGCAGAAGAGTCAAAACTGCAAGAATGTGCGGCAAAATATGTTATTGCAAAAGATAAGAATGAATTAGCTGGAAAAAGTTGGCAGGATTTTTATGCCTCATGTCAGGCTCCGGCCACAGAGAGTAAAAAATCTTACTCTGCGGCAAAGCCAGAAGAAATTATCAAAGTTTGCGCGACAACTTTTCAAGAGACGAAAGCGGCAAATGGACTGAATGGCCAGAGTTGGCAGGACTTTTATAAAGTCTGTAGCCAGGCAATCGCAGAGGCTTCGCCATCTTCTGCTCCAGAAACAAAAGATTTAAAGGAGCCAGTAAGCGCGGCGCCACAATCGCCAGACGCCCCATCGGGACAGACGCCAACAAGTTCGGCAGTTGCGCCGATAGAGGATAAGGCTTCGTCTCCATCAGACACGGCGCCACCAAAAGAGATTAAGCCTGTCAGCTCAGTTAAGAAGAAGCCAGCGTCAGCAGCTAAGCAGAAGAAAGTTGCTCCAATAAAATCTGAATAATACACAGCTTAAGCTCACCTAGCTGATTTAGGCGTCGCCCCTCGTCTTATGCCGACACTAGGCTCTTTTGTCGCGCCGTCACTTTTGAGGGCGCGACACTCTGGACGAAACTTAATATTTTAAAATTTGACGCGGTAATTGCCACGATCAGAAACAGCAAAAGGTTTCTGCTTGGAGTGAGCTTAATGGCGGCTGCGGTGGATCAGGGGCTAAAAGATTGGAACGAATGATAGGCGTATGACCATGTATGTGCTCCAGATTCATCATTCTGGATGCATTCAGGACCTTATCCCGTTCTAATCATAGCTGGGTTAATTTGTTTTCTGACCTGGCGGTCGAATGAACATTGAATATTGAAAATGACAAACATGCCAAAACTTGAGAAACCGAGCCTCGTTCACGCGGCAGCGCCTTATATTCATTCATCGGCTGACCCAATAGGAGCATAAGAATTAATTAATGAAAAAAAGTAGCCTAGTCAGTGAGGGGTAATAAATATCAAGATCCTTTTGGAAATATATAGGGGCTGTATTTTCTTACCAGTTCAGCCTGGTCAATGAAGTTTTTGCCCTCTCCAAGCAAGTCTCTTGAGCCGATCATCCATTCCCATGCATGGTAAAGAACGACGGCCATTGCAAGGCATATGGCAACTGACATCAACACTTCCAGCTGATTTATTTTCATAGTGGCTCTTTATGCTGTGTTGCTTAAATTTCTAGTCTTGCTGTTTTTTGCTTAAATTCTTCGTTTTTCAGATAAGCATCCATTTCTGACATACAAGATGCGCTAATGGATCTTGGCGGTTTCAGTATGTCGTCTCAAAACCTTAACTATTAGGAAAATAGATGTGATCGGATAAAAGGACGATGCCGCTAATAAGTTAAAAAATGATATCCTAAACAGATCTAGATAGATTGACGCAATTACATGAGCTTTAAATTATCGATCACATGATTATTTCCTATTTGAAATAAGTGAAATTCTGAGCGCTAAATATCATCTAAACTCTCATATAAAAGATGAGTAGAATCCGATTTTATCATTATGACGTTGATTGCGCCGTATTTGTCGTTTGTCTTAAGGAAATCTGACGCCGCTGTAACTTTGATCTTCTTCTTTGAGAAGAAATTATTCGACGCGGAAATTAATAATGACGGTACAAAATTTTGTTCACGCCTTTTGCCTACAGGCTGAGCCGGCCTCTGCTCATGGCTGTCAAACTATGATGTCGTCTTTGAACTTGGATGTTGGGCATGCGTGCGAAAATAAAAAAGCGGACGCTGGTTGCGTCCGCTTTTCTCCTCCCCGACTTGGACAATCGCTGTTGGTAGACCCAAAGTCTTATAACCAGCGGGTGCGACAACCTAACGCACCATGCGCTGCCGTCAATAGGAATTTTTTCACTAAATCCATGCTCAATTAATAGGCTGACTGAATAGTAAATTCTCTTGACCATGCTGCGCTGCACAATGATACTTGTATAGCTCAGTTTGAGTCCTTGGCTCAATTCCCTCTGAGCTTTCCTCCCTAGACTTGGACCGCTGGCGACAGCGGTCCTTTTTTATTTGTAAACATTTTGGTCTTCCAATAATGTATGTTTCATTCCCGAGATCTTATGTGCTTTTCCATTTGATGCGCGTCGTCAGCCTCAAATGCGATTGAAACGTTTTTAAGCAATGTCGCTTTGCCGAGGCTTTATGAGCGCTTGTTATGCTCGTCAGCCTGCATCAAAAGCGGGGGGCTTTTTTGACCACCCCATACGCTGTCGTTTATCTGGGCTGTATGCCAGAAATTCTTTCCAGTGATATCTCCCAACCCCATACTCTCTCACCAAACAACCGTTGAAATGACGTAGAGTTCTAATGCATTGGGAAACATGGCGTGCGCCCGTGTGATTGTGAATTCTATCCTTCGGGCTTTGGTTGCTTCAAACCATCGTCTCGAAAGATTTTTTTACCGAAATCACTTGGCTTTTATGAGATTGACAATGAAATGCCGCTCTTTCCTCTCTCAGCCGCCTATGTCAGAATTGATTAAAATTTAAAATCATTCTGGGAGACGCATTCATGTCAGAGGGTTATAAAAACGAGTTTCAATCAGATACCCCGCATACCGATAATAATGCCACGCCTGTGAGCTTTGATCAGGTCGATGGCGCGAGGGTAGTTCATGTTTTTGATGGCGAATATCGCAGTGCAAAATTAACGGGGACATTTCAGGTAGCTGTCAATCAAGGCCCTCTCACCGCAGAAAGTGAGGCGTTTTATGCTGAATGCTACTGGTTTGGCTGTAGGCCTGGGATGAGCTGGCCGCTTATCCGTCTTGTTTCCAGATGTTGGCGGGAAGAAAAAAACTACATTGGACCGGTCATAAGAAATATCGGTCGGTTGAAATCAGAATAAATGACCAATTACGCCTCAGGCGCATGCTGTTCTATCTGTAATATAGATTAAAGATAGATTGCTTCAGTCCTTCGCACATTCGCAATCCTATATGTGACGCAAAAACCACACTGATATGTTTTCTGGCCCAAAGCGCAACGACGCCATGATTTTGCCATTAGCGGAATTAACTATTCTCCCACGCCCCTCCTTGGGCGTTTCCTCCCTTTGACTTGGACCGCTGGGTTTCCAGCGGTCTTTTTTTTGTCGCTACAAAGTGCTTGCTGTTCTGAATGCTATTTATTGGCTTCAAGATTAGCTCTTAGCAGCCGCTTCCTCACGCGCGACCTCTCTCCAGCCAATATCTTTGCGATAAAATCCTTCAGGCCAATTGATCGCTTTTACCGCCTTGTAGGCGTTTTTTTGCGCCAGTGATATTGTTGCAGCAAGGGCTGTCACATTTAATACGCGTCCGCCTGCAGCCAGGAGCGTGTTGTTTTCCAGTCGCGTGCCGGCATGCGTAATGATGATGTTCATATCTTGCGCCGCCAACTCCAGTCCCTGAATTTTTGTATTTAGGACAGGTTGCTGCGGATAATTTTGTGCAGCCATGACGATTGTGAGCGCTTTATTATCAGCAAAGCGTGGAGGCGCTTGCGGCAAGGCTCCCATAGCGCAGGCCAACATGAGTTCAACGAGATCATCTTGTAATCTCGGAAGGATCACCTGCGCCTCCGGATCCCCAAAGCGCACATTATATTCTATGAGTTTGGGTCCGTCGCTTGTGAGCATGAGACCGGCATAGAGAATGCCCTTAAAGGGTGCGCCATGCCGCCACATCGCCGCTAGAGTCGGATTGATAATCTCTCGCATAATTTGATGCGTCAGCCTATCGTCGATGATTGATGCCGGCGAATATGCTCCCATGCCGCCTGTATTAGGGCCAGTATCGCCATCGCCAACACGTTTATGGTCCTGCGCTGTTGTAAACGGATGTGCATGTAGCCCGTCACAAATTGCAAAAAAAGAAGCCTCTTCGCCGATTAAGCATTCCTCAATGACGATTTCCGCCCCAGCCTCGCCGTAGGCGCCCGCAAACATCGACAAAACAGCCTGTTCAGCCTCTTCAATAGTTGCCGCAACGACAACGCCTTTACCGGCGGCGACGCCATCAGCTTTTACGACGATAGGCGCGCCTTTGCGGCGCACATAAGCGAGTGCTGCGTCCAGATCTTTGAAGCGTTCATAGGCGGCTGTGGGTATGTTGTTGGCGCGACAGAGGTCTTTTGTGAAGCCCTTGGAGCCTTCAAGTTGCGCCGCGGCTTGTGACGGACCAAATACTGGGATCTCGGCTTTTGTGAGGGCGTCCGCTAATCCCCCAATCAGTGGTTGCTCCGGGCCAATGACGACAAGGCCGACGTCATGGTTCACGCAGAAGACGCAAACTGCTTCATGGTTGTTGAGATTAAGCAGAGCTTTTTCACCAATTTCCGCTATTCCCGGATTGCCTGGCGCGATAAAAAGCTTAGTCAGACGCGGGCTTTTTACGAGGGCGTTGGCGATAGCATGCTCACGTCCGCCAGAACCTATCAGCAAAATATTCATCTCGCGCCTTTTTGGTTGCTATCTGGCGAGCAGCTACGCATCAGCCAGATGGTGGTTGCGTGACTATTGAAACAGGGGAGAGGGCGTTGACTCTAAATACATGTGTCAGACTATTGCTGCATGTTATTTTCTGTTTTCTGACTCTGTTTGGGGCGGCGGCGCAAGCTGCGCCAATCAAGATATTAGTTTTTGGCGACAGTCTGGTGTCTGGCTATGGACTCAAGCCTACGGAGGCCTTTCCGCCAATGCTTGGCCTTAGATTGCAGGCGGAAGGTTACGAGGTGGTAATCGCAAATGACGGCGTGCCAGGCGAAACGACTGCGATGGGGCTTGCTAGACTGACGTCGGCAGCGGAAACCCGGCCTGATCTAGTGATCCTGGAGCTTGGCGCAAATGATATGCTCAATAATGCGCCGCTTAAAGAAACACGGTCTAATCTTGAGCGGATGATAAGAGAGTTTCGTCGCGCGGGCGCCCATGTCGTCCTCGCTGGGATGGTTGCAAGAAGCGACTTGCCTGCGGCCTATCGATCTCAGTTTGATGCTCTTTATCCAGAACTTGCCAGAAAATTTTCCATCGCTCTATACCCCAATTTTCTAGCGGGCGTCGGGGGGGATCCTGCGCTAACCCAGGAAGGCGGCCTGCATCCCAACGCCGCGGGCGTAAAAGTCATTGTTGAGCGAATCTCTCCAACAATTCATGCCGCGCTACGCGAAAGGGGCGTCAAACGACGTCGGTTTCCTTTTACCAGCGAATAAAGCTCTTCCCTGACTGCCGTCTGATGCATTAAACACGGCTTCAGTCTCAATCCAATCGTTCCAGTCTCAATCACCCGTTAGAGCTTCATCCTATGGCGCGTCAATTCATCTACCATATGCAGGGCCTTACCAAGACCTATCCTGGCGGCAAGAAGGTTTTGGATAATATTCATCTTTCCTTCTATCCAGACGCTAAGATTGGCGTATTGGGTGTCAATGGCGCAGGTAAATCAACCTTGTTGCGCGTTATGGCGGGCATAGACAAAGATGTCACGGGAGAAGGCTTTGTCGCTGATGGGGCGCGCGTCGGTTATTTACCGCAAGAGCCGCAACTTGATCCAACTCTGGATGTTCGCGGCAATGTCATGCTTGGCGTTGCAGAAAAGAAGAGCATTCTCGATCGTTATAATGATCTCGCCATGAATTATTCAGACGAGACGGCAGATGAAATGACCAAGCTTCAAGACGAGATCGAAGCTAAGGGCTTATGGGATCTGGATAGTCAGGTTGATCAGGCGATGGATGCCTTAGGCTGCCCGCCAGATGATGCGGATGTCACTAAGCTCTCTGGTGGTGAAAGGCGTCGCGTTGCGCTCTGTAAGCTCTTGTTGGAGCAGCCTGATATGTTGTTGCTCGACGAGCCAACCAACCATCTTGACGCTGAAACGGTGAATTGGCTTGAGGGGCACTTAAGGAATTATCCTGGCGCGATATTAATTGTCACCCATGATCGATACTTCCTTGATAACGTCACAGGGTGGATCCTGGAGCTCGATCGCGGTCGCGGTATTCCTTATGAGGGGAATTACACCACTTGGCTAAAGCAGAAACAAAAGCGACTGTCGCAGGAATCCAGCGAAGATAAAGCGCGTCAGAGAGCATTAGAGGCGGAAAGCGAGTGGATCGCCTCATCTCCCAAAGCGCGCCAAGCAAAAAGCAAGGCGCGTATTCAGCGTTATGAAGAACTAGTCGCCAAGCAAAATGATAAGGCGCCAACGACTGCGCAAATTATCATACCTGTAGCTGAACGTCTTGGTAATAATGTGATTGATTTTGATCACATCGCTAAGGCTTTTGGCGATAGGCTTTTGATTGACGATCTTTCCTTTAAACTTCCTCCAGGCGGCATTGTTGGCGTCATTGGTCCTAATGGTGCGGGTAAAACGACTTTGTTTCGCATGATCACAGGTCAGGAAAAACCCGACAAAGGCGTCATTGAAATTGGAGAAAGCGTACAGCTTGGTTATGTTGATCAATCAAGAGACGCATTACATGCCGACAAAACAGTTTGGGAAGAGGTATCTGAGGGCAATGAAGTCATTTATCTCGGAAAACGGGAGATAAATTCGCGCGCCTATTGTTCGGCTTTTAATTTTAAAGGCGCGGATCAGCAGAAAAAAGTCGGACAGCTTTCTGGAGGTGAACGCAATCGTGTGCATTTGGCGAAAATGTTAAAGAGCGGCGCCAATGTCTTGCTGCTGGATGAGCCGACTAATGATCTTGATGTTGATACCTTGCGTGCGCTGGAAGAAGCTCTTGTTGATTTTGCTGGATGCGCTGTAATTATTTCGCATGATCGTTTTTTCTTGGATCGCATCGCAACTCATATTCTTGCTTATGAAGGCGATAGTCATGTCGAGTGGTTTGAAGGCAACTTCGCTGATTATGAGGAAGACAAGAAACGCCGCCTTGGCGTTGACAGCGTCATCCCGCATCGACTGAAATATAAAAAGTTCACGCGTTAAGATCTGTTCAGATGGATCGATCATGTCTGCAAGCCTGCTGCGTTAAGCGCTGAGGGCTTGCTGTGGCAAGTTCTTGGGCTTTTTGCTGACGCGGAAGGTCTAGAATATTAAACAAAAATTGGGTTTATCTTCTCGCTAATAAGTTTTTCCGTTGCGTCATAAGCTGATTAACTTACTAAATTAATATACTTTGATGCTCTAATGCCTTGACAGGATTGTCTATTGCGCCTGTGGTCACGATTTCGCCACTTGACCATGAACATTGAAGGGCTTGATTCTTATCAATTAGAATTTGGAGGGGCGATGCGGTTCAATGTTCAGACAGCAGCAATCGTCATTCTGACAACCCTTAGTCTTTCAGCTTGCGGCCCCTCACAGTCGCCGATTGCCTCTGCGCCACAATCCTACATTGATGAGCCGCGCTCAAATAAAGAAATCAGCGTTGGCTCCACCGGATTAGCGTCACGTATTGCGCATTTTGCCCGATTGTATCAAATCCCAGAATCTCTCATTCATCGTTCGGTGCGTCGTGAGAGCAACTATAATCCAGCCGCTAAGCACGGACCCTATTTTGGTCTCATGCAAATTCGGCACGATACGGCGCGCAGTATGGGCTATGAGGGTGCTCCAAGCGGGCTTCTTGATGCTGAAACAAACCTGACCTATGCCGTGCCCTATCTCGCCAATGCATATATGTTGGCCAATGGCGATGAGGCGCGGGCAATTCAGCTTTATGCTGCAGGCTACTACAATGAGGCCAAGCGCCGTGGCATGCTCTCCAAGTTGCACAAAAGCGCTAAAAAATAACAGTTATTCTGTTTGGGGGGTGAGTGTGCTGCGAACCTTTCCCCCCTGGAGGTCATTGCCAAAAACGCTGGATTCTCCTGTGGCAACGTCATAAATCGCTCTGTCTCCCGTAACAACGGTTTCATTTTGCGTAATTTTTACATTTCCAGTTAGATAGACTTTGTTCTGACTTTTGTCGTAACTGCCGTTGTCTCCAATACTGATTTGATCTTTTGTAACGAGTTTTACTGGCCCTTGAGCGTCGATATGTTTAACGCGATCGTTGCCAGTGGTTTTTTTTGTATTATTTTTCTCGTCGTCTAGAAAAATAATAAGACGGGATGCCTTGAGTGTGGATGGGCCATTCACCACCAAAACATCGCCATTATAGATGAGTTTTTGCTCTTTATCGAAAAAATCAAGCGTCGCAGCGTCCACTGTTAATGGGTCTTTAGCTGACGCCCCGGGCAGGATGCCCTTTGTTCGACCTTTTCCATAAACTGTCCCGCTCGACATAAGTAGGAGTATGGAAATGGTTAGAATAAATAGTTTTCTATACAAGAGGATGCTGATCATTGAGTTGCGTGGAATGCGTTTGAAGGCTCGGCGCCTTCGCCATACAGCGTAGAGTGAACGCCGCCGCTAAAAAGAGCATGGCTTTCATTTTGTGAGAACTCAAGGCCTTTTGCAGTTATTTCGCCGCCTTCAAGCTTCATAATAACTGGCTTATTAGAGGTCATCTTGCTTGACTTGAAATCCATTGTGGCGGTTTCGAGGCGCATATCAAATTTTTTAGGGTCATGAATAATAACGCCGCCGCTCATGTCCGCGCGGTCAGCCTTGGTGCTGTACATCCCCTTTACTGCGGTGAGCGATATGGTGCTATTGGCGTTGTTTTCTACCAAAACTTCAACATGATCGAGATCAATCACGTCGGGTGCGGCGATGTCTTGAACGCCAGTTTTTGCGCGTACTTCATAGGGCCGACCATCTTTCTGATAGCCAACCAATTTTGGCGAGTCGATGACAATTTGCGATCCCTTCATCGCAACGCGCGCGAGTCTTAGGTCAACAGGAAGAAACTTCAAGGAACTGATAATAAGGCCAATGGCGACCAGCGCCATCACGCCGCCCGCGCCCCAAAGTATCCAGCGACGAAGCCTGGCGACGCGCGCAGTATGGCGCAGCGCCGCTGGGAAAGCGCTCTCTCTTTTTGACGTAAGCGCGTCTAATCTCTCGCGGCCTGTTCGGACCTGCGGCGTGTCGTTCATGCCTGCATTATCGGGGCGGTCGGTGGCGAATTCGAGGCGCCGGGCTCGCCTTGTTTACTCGTGCGAAAAAATATCCACCGCTGGCCAGCCTGCAAGATCTAGTTGCGTTCTAATCGCCAGAAACGCGAAGCAGCCCCCGGCAAGCGCGGTTCTGTTTTCTCGCGCCAGCATCGAATCGAGCCGTTCTTTCAGTTGATGCAGATAAAGCACATCTGACGCAGCGTAGGCCTGCTGGGCATCAGTGAGGTACTGCGCGCCCCAGTCAGATGATTGTTGTTGCTTGGAGATTTCTACGCCCAGTAATTCTCTGACAAGGTCTTTTAAGCCATGGCGGTCAGTATACGTCCGGCACAGTTTGGAGGCAATTTTGGTGCAATAGACCGGCTCAGGCATGACGCCAAAAGTTTTGGCGAGAATCGCCATGTCAAACCGTGCAAAATGAAATAACTTTAGAACGCTCTGATCAGCGAGCAATTTCTGCAGATTGGGGGCTTGCGTTTGTCCCTGGGCGATTTGTACCAGCTCAACATCGCCATTGCCATAGGAAAGTTGAACGAGACATAAGCGATCGCGATGAGGGTTAAGGCCGAGCGTCTCCGTGTCAATAGCAACGATTGGGGAGAGTGGCTTGGCGTTAGGTAGATCGCCTAGATGCAACTTTATGGTCATGTCGTTTATCCCATGGAGTGCGTTTCGTCCTTTTAAAGGAAAAAACGTAGAAATGTCTAAATTCTGTAAGTTCAGCCCTTGTCAGGACTAAGTTGTATCGCCACTAATAGCCGATCTTTCTCGAGCATGGACGCTAGCGTGACCAACGAACCTATTGGATTTGACGCTGTTGAGCGTCGCTTTAATGCACGCTTTATCGAATTATCCATTCGTATATTGGTTATTGGATTACTGTTTTATTGGACGATCACCATCATCCAACCCTTCGCGCCAATCTTTGTTTGGAGCGGGGTTATGGCGGTGGCCTTTTATCCGCTGTTTGAAAAACTTTCCGCTCTGCTCGGCGGGCGTCGCATTTTGACTGCGACACTAATGACTCTTGGTGGGCTTGTGCTTGTTATTGGTCCAGCAACATGGATCGCATTTGGATTTATTGAACCGGTTAAGGATTTTATCGCCGGCATTGACTCAGGCGATCTTTCTATTCCCCCGCCGCCAGAAACAGTCAAAGATTGGCCGATAGTTGGACCGCAAATATTTTCCTATTGGGAGCTTGCATCCACTAATTTGCGTAGCGCCGTGACGATGATCGCGCCACAACTAAAACCTGTCGGCGAATACATGCTCGGCGCGGCGCGTAATGCGGGAGATGGCGCTCTTAAATTTCTTTTATCTGTTCTCTTGAGTGGTTTTGTTATTGCCTCGGGTGCACAATTATTAGCCATGACTCGGGCTTTGGCTCGACGAATTAATCCATCAAGCGGGGACCAATTTGTTAATTTAGCCGGAGCGACAATCAACGCAGTCTCGCGTGGCGTTATGGGTGTCTCGCTTGGCCAAGCCATTATAGGTGGTGTTGGGATGGCGCTTGCCAAAGTCCCAGCCGCAAGCCTTTTGACAATGGCTATTTTAGTGCTCGGAATTATTCAGGTTGGCCCCTTGCTTGTTGTTGCGCCCGTTGTGTTCTGGGCATGGACGCACTTAAGCACAGGGGCGGCTATTGCACTGACGCTTTGTATGCTGACGGTGAATTATATGGATAATGTTTTAAAGCCGATGCTTTTGGCGCATGGTCTATCGACACCCATGCTCGTGATTTTTATTGGTGTTATTGGCGGCGTTATTGCTCATGGATTACCAGGTCTATTTGTTGGTCCTGTCGTTCTTGCGGTGATCTGGGAGCTCGGAAAAGCTTGGATTGAAGAAGAGCCTCCTGTCTCTGAAGTTGACGAGTAAAGATCATTACAACAGCAAAAAGTAATTTAGCCTCAGGCTATTTTAATTGCCGCGAAGCGCATTGAGAACTTTCAGGCTCGCACGTCCGTTGCGTTGAAGGCCCACACGACCTTGATAGTCTGCAATTGCTTCTTTTGATTTTGCGCCAATGACACCGTCTGCATCACCAACGTCATAACCTTGCCGATTAAGCAACGCTTGTAATTCACGTCTTTCTGCACGAGAAAGACCTGGATCATCTGTGGGCCACGGAGTTTGAATGCCATGACCGCCTCGCAGCATGTCTGACAGTATGCATATTGCAAGCGCATATGACTCGGCTGCATTATAGCTGTAAATCGCATCAAAGTTTTTGGTAACCAAAAAAGCTGGGCCATTGCGACCGGCGGGCAGAAGCAAGGCGGCGGAACCGCCGCCTAAGCCGCCGCCATCAATCTTAGTAAGCCCTCGGGTCTCCCATGTGGACATGGATTGACGATGCGTGCGTCCTGATGGTCCTGAATAATCGGCTGGCAGCTTGACTTCAAAGCCCCATGTCTCGCCGGCGCGCCATCCAGCTTTACGCAGGAAATTTGCTGTCGAGCCCAAAGCGTCTGGGGCTGAGCTGGCGATATTTTTCCTGCCGTCGCCATCATGATCAACAGCGGTTGTCAGAAAGGTTGAGGGCATGAATTGCGTATGTCCAAATGCGCCAGCCCATGAACCAAGAAATTCATCTGGCAGAATATCGCCGCTGTCAAGAATCCTCAGGGCGGCAATAAACTCTTTACGCCAATAATCATTTCGGCGCGGCGCATCACACGCCAGCGTCGCCAGCGATTGAACGACTGAGCGCTTGCCAAAACTTTTACCAAAGTCTGATTCAACACCCCAGACAGCAACGACTGTCGCAGGATCTACGCCATATCGCGCTTGTGCGCTGTTAAGCGCGCTCGCATATTTACGAAGAAGTGTTTTTCCTTCCTCAACGCGCTCCTCATCGGCCAGACCAGAAATATAATCCCAAACCGGTGTAGTGAACTCCGGTTGTTTGTCCATGAAGCTCACAGCGTCATTTGGCGTCAAGCCGTCCGTTGCAGCAGAGATTGTTTCTTGTCGCACGCCCGCGCCAGCTGCAGCTTGACGAAGACTGCCGAGGCAGGAAGAAAAATCTGCCTGCGCTGGCGATGCGCATAGCAGGATGAGGACGAGAGCAAGTGCGGAATGATTCGTTTTCATACGCTAATGCTAACGCACTGATGGATCATTTTCACGTCATGCGTTAAGGTTCTCGGATAGATTGTTGGTCTGCCTGGTTTTTTTTGCCCTCTACGTGTCAGTATCCGTATTTATGCGCTCAGGCATTGCGTCTTGGATCGCGATCGATCTAATCATGCTTCATCTTTCGGCTAACCTTTAAGTGAAGAGACGGCCCGTCATGAAGTCAGCCCTAAGTTTTTTTTGTTGGGCGATATTTTACGGCCTGACGGCTGTTGTTCTTGCTTATTTTTTTACCGACGCCCTTGAGGCGACAAAACAAACATCGCCTGTCGGGATAGAATTGCCAGAGACGCCTCAAGCTGCTGCTCCTCAATCCGCCCCCAAACTCCAAACGTCAGACATAAGCCCTTCGCTTTGTCAGTATGGGAAAGTGGCGGCCAATGGGGAGTGCGCCGGCGCGCTGCAAACGCCGCGCAAGGTCAAACCCGTAAAAATAGACCCTGCTAAAAGATATTGAGAATTCTGTTTGGCTATTCCTCCAAGCTGATGCGCTGACTTTTCGCTGTTTTTCCCAATCGCTGCGCCAAATACTTAAACGCAAGCCAACTGGCGCCGCCTAAGACAAGTCACCCAAGTCTTAGCCGTGAATTCATGAATAGGCCCGCGCGCCGCCTGATGTCTGATCCTTCTCGGCCTAATGCGTTTATTTGGGGGCTCCTACTGGCTTTGTGAACACGCGCGAGAAGCCTAATTTGCCCCTGCAGCTGATCTTTTTGTGCAGCGCAGAGAGCCCCGCGGGGGCAAATTTCGACCAATTGGGTTTGTCGAGCTCGATCAACGGTCTCTTTATGAGGCTGTGGGGATTAGAAAAGCCTTTATCGACTCGAGTAGGTCGCTTGTGGTTAAAGGAGGCAGAGGCCCGCCCAAAGTTCTGGGGCAGTCTTGAAATTGGCAAAACCAAGAAGGAATGAATGAATGCGCACTATTTTTCGGCTCTCGGCTGTAGTGGCGATTTTTGCAGTGACGCCCGCCGTTGCGCAGGGAACCGCAGAGCAGAAGGCGTCTTGTGAAAATGACGCCTATCGCCTTTGTGAGTCGGCTGTCCCCGACGCTGTGGCAGTTGAGAAATGTCTCTCGGCGCATTTGTCCGCGCTGACGCCTGATTGTCGTGCCGAATTTACTGGCGGCGATAAGAAAAAAGGCCGTAAGCACTAATCCAAATTTTTTACGAAAAAGCCCCGGCGACCAGTTTTCAGCGCCGGGGCTTTT
>Ga0208868_1000027_pt1 | contig 45272 bp, 59 predicted proteins | sample CryBogCBE23Oct07_FD_184583 | JGI IMG/M metagenome (GOLD analysis project Ga0208868, IMG submission 184583) | Freshwater microbial communities from Crystal Bog, Wisconsin, USA - CBE23Oct07 (SPAdes) (version 2) | ecosystem: Environmental > Aquatic > Freshwater > Lake | place: Crystal Bog... | reverse complement strand
ATGTCGATAAAACGACAATATCTGTACATATACTTTCTATCATGTACAAATCATCGACATATCTTTACATGATTGCTAAAGCAATTACAAATCATCGACATATCTATACATATCCTATACCAACTCAATAATCACATGATGAACCAAAGAAACTCACTCTCCTTCCAAGCCTACCAAGATGCTACCAAACTAGCCGCCAACGGCGAAGAATTCCCCCATCTAGTCTCCCTCATGGAACCAGAATACGCTCTTCGCCTCAAAATATTCGTTCAAGACCTGCCAGAATCAGTAGCATTAAAGACCATCTACGGAAGATGCCATTGGAAGCAACAGAGTGAAGCCAAGCAAAGAAAGAAACGAGCTTAACTCATCTAATTCTGAAAAACAGAGTTAAGCTTTGTAGTTAAAATCAAGACAACAAAAAAGCTTGTTAATCAAATTCAAGGATATTTGAACAACAATGTAACGCTGGGATTTTAGGAAAAATTGTATGGGTAAACTCTTACCTTGGAGCCACCAAACCTTCCTTCACTTAAGGGGGTGCCCGTCAAGTCCCGTCACCATTTAATAGATTCCTTAACCATCTGCCTCGCTACTAATAGTCGCTCGCTTCGCTCGCATTTATCTAGTAATAAATCTTCCTTCCTCCTTGCTAAAGCAAAGAGGAAGAGCTTGTCAATTCCTAGCAACAGGTTCGGGCAAGCCCTCACCGCTTGCTAGTATCGCTCACGCTACGCTCTTCCCTTATCTAGTATATCCGGCTTAACGCTCTCCGTAGTTTCTTCGCAGAAACTAGCTCCGAGCTTGTTAAGCCTCACGCTGGCAACGCTCGGAAACTATCCAGTGACAAGTTCAATACATTCACCTGTAACCCCGCCTCATCCCCCATACTAGGAAATACCTTACTAGCCGCTGTAGCTAAATCTACCATCCTCCGACTATTCTCTAATGCAGATAAGCCATCCATCTCTGATAATGCTTCTGATGACCTAGCCAATGCTCCAGCTATGTTAGTCTTGAATGTGTGTGCAGAATCATCTAAATGTTTAGCCAATGCGTCAGCACTTCTACCTATCGGTGTTACATCCCTATGACCATTCTCTCTTTTGACTTGCACTATTGCATCAGCCTTTTCTCGTAGCTTAATTGCATTTGTAGCAGTCTCCCACATATATCTATTTGCCCACTGTCTAACTGTGGTATATTTCATGTTATGTAGCCTTGCTGTCTCTTTTAGGTTGCCTGTAGCAAGGTAAGTAGCTCTGACTTCTTCTTTATCAATAGTTAGTGGTGTAGCCATATTAGATAGTGCATCGTTACATGATCGTTACATTCTGTCTAGTTTTTTGTAGCAGGCTAGTCGCAAGCTCCATAACTGCGCCACGGACATTCATGCAGGGTATATTGTGCAGAGCTAAAGCTCTGTATTTATCTAGTTATTCGGCTCGTGCCTTCGCACTCGCGGATCATGCTTCTATCTGCTATTTATCTGCATTCGCTAACAAGTTAGCTCTGTGCAATAAATAGCGATGTAGTCTTATGCCAGAGGTAGGTAATAGAAAGACAGGCTGTGCTGGAGCACAGAATCCTCCGGCTTCGCCTACGATATAAGATAGTGTAAGACGATGTGTATGTAAGACAATATAAGTTATAGAGTAGCATCGTATTTGTCCAGCTTTTTATTGTTACAAAATTGTTGCAATTCTTTTCTTGGATAGCGAGGCCTTATCGCCTATTGTTTTTCTTATCGGAGCCCCTCGAGACCAGCCAAGGTGAGCAACTCCGAGACCGACCATAACGGACTCGCTGCGGACTTGTTCCCTGTGTACTGCCACAGACCCAAGAGCCATGCGCGATAATCCGCCGGGGCATCCTCCCCAAGCGGCGGTTGCGGCGTAGTAAAACGCCGGACAAGTAAGGTGCCTATCCCTTTTAAGCCTGCCACCATTGAATTGTGTGGAAATGGTCTAACGCTATTGCGCCCCACCCAGTAGAGCCGGAACGATATTAGCACATCACCGGAATGCTGGCAAAGGTAGATAGTAAAATATGACCGTTTCAAGCCTCGTAGATTTTCGCTTATCTCGCATGGTTGCGACGATATTAGCAGAGCCGCCAGACACGCTTAACAGATAACGATAAGATTCCTGCCCCGCAAGGCGCAAAAGTCAACAATGTTAGACTAACCAACTAACATATAACTAACTTATATAATATAACATCAAATTTGTAAAAAAAAATTTCCGCGCCTGCGGCGCGGAAAGGCTTATTTTCGTCCAATTTGCTAACGCTTTCCGCTAGCAGATTCAATCATTCAGTAAAAACGGAGCTAACGCTCCACAACAATAAAACATCATGTCTGAATATACAAACCTTGACGATGCTATCGCTCACCAAGAGTGGATAGCTGAACACTACATAGTGGATGTAGATAACGGAGTTATCATCAAATCGGAGGATTAAGATGAAAAAAGCTCCAACAATGCGCCTAATCCTCCAAGCCTGCTGGGCGACAGATACTAATCCGCATTGGATGTTCCTAGGAGAACACAGGCTAATCATGGATTGCATAGAGCAAGTCCAAGAAATTGAAAAAGAAAGCTGGAAGTTCAAGCGTAACTGGATATACAGAATCGCCAACTTGCACAATAACCAGATTTTCAGCATCAATAAAAATAACCTCAAATGAAACTCATCATCACTTCACTTGTCGTCGGTATCGTCGCAGAATTTGCCACTCTACTCTGGCTTGTAGATGGCATCGTAAATAAATAAGCCAACAACCCCATAAAACACCATGACACTAGCACTAGATCGGTTTATCGGACTGGCTCGTAACCGAGGCCAAGCAGTTGCAGCAATGTATCAGTATTACGAAGAGTTCGGCTGGGCAAAAGCAGATCCTTATAACAATCGTGTATTTAACTCGTTACACCCAGACGATCAAAAAGCTCTTATGAAAGCACGCGATCGTAAGATCAAGAAGTCGATGGAAGAAGCAGAGCTTATCCAGCGAGAGCGCGAGACAAAAGCTCGCACTAACTTCCTTAAAACTATCCTTGGTCGTAAACGCTTCAAAGCATTGCGCAAGTGCTTCAGTATTAAGTCCCTGTGGGATAGCTTCAAGCACAATCGTTGCAACACTGCCAGTGAGCTTCACAGCCTTGCAGAGCTTACCAAGACAGATGCAGTGTACTGGCGTGAACGTATTGGTCGCTTCATGAAAAATCGTGAACTGAACGAGATTGACCACCGCTGGATCACACAGCCAGAAACACCGCTTCATCTCAAGCTTCCTCTATATGCCTGCTCTGGCGAGCTGGAGGCTAACACAATGCACAAGTACCGCATTGCAAAGCTGTCTCGCGGCAAGCATGGGGGAACTGGTCGCGTTACTTGCCACTGGAGGCATTCCGATGGTCTTAACTTCGCCACAGATGGCGGAGGTCAGGCAGAAACTCAGTTCCATATCGAGCCAATTAAGGCAAAGATTGTCTGCGGTCTGGTCGAGACCCTCGGCCCTGTTAGCCGTAATGGAGGTCATATCCATATAAACTGCCAGAAAGACGAGCTTATCGGAGAGCGTGTGTATGACGCAATGCGTTATCACATGACTTGGATTCGCTGGATGGTTAACTACACCCGTCGTCACCATCACTGGAGCAATATGGATACAATCGCATCTTGCTTCGACCAAGCAAAGCGGGTCAAGGCTACCGCCTTGTCTTGCAACACTTGGGAGCGCACTGGAACCGTAGAGGTTCGGCTCTGGGGTACTACCAACAAGCCCGAGCAGTGGATCGGCAGAGCCAAGACCATGCAGGCTATAGCCAAGTGGTCGGAGACTCATGTGCCAGAACAAGCTGAGATTAACCAGTCCACTGAAGGCAGGGCTTGGCCGCTGTTCTTCCAATGGGCTGCTGTCAACGAACCGGAAGCTCTTGTGTTTATACTTAACACATTCCGCAAGAAGATCCGCTCTACCACGACGGCTAATGCAGATCGCGTTGCTTGTCAGCGTCTTATGTATGCCTTCGAAGAATCCGGCATCACTGTTCGCGGCTATCGCCGTCGCAATCGTGTCGGTGTCAACTCAAGCGCAGTCACCACCGCTTAATAGTGGTGACACAACCCTTAATCATTAAATACCATGTGTAAATTAGCAGGATGGACAAGCAGTAAAGATCACCCACTCACCAAGTCAGCAGCAGATCTAGCTCTGCAAGCTGCCCATGAGGTGATTAGCAAGTCAGAGCGTGATGGCTTCGGTTATGCCCAAGCTTCTAGCTCTGGGCTTCGCGCCAAGTATGTTAAGCCGCAGGAGTTCAAAACTCTGGACGGCTTACCAAATATGTACCGCAGGGCTGGCAAGGCCGCTGAAGCTTTCAGCACAACCTTCCGCACATCCCATGAAGGTATCTACAAGCCAGAGAAGAGCATGATCGTTCATGGTCGTACCGCCACTTGCGGTGTTAGCCTAGAGAATGTTCATCCGTTCCGGCGCAATGGCTGGACTCTGGCTCACAACGGCGTTATCGGTTATGACGGCCCAGATAAGAACAAAGCGCATAGCAAGATCACTTGCGACTCGCAACACTTACTTATCTGCATGGCAGACAATACTCCTACTCTTCAGCGTAAAGAGGATCTCAACAACATCACTGGCTATGCGGCCTTCCTTGCGCTTAACCCACAAGGTAAGTTGTTCGTAGCCGTTGACGACACCGCTCGTCTCTATGCCGGCATTACCAAAACTGGTCGCTGGATCTTCGGCACTACCGAATCCATCGTCGAGGCTATTGCCGATGTATGGAAGTGTAAGGGTGTTGAGGCATACCAGCTTGCAGACTGGACTTGGCTAGAGTTCGACGCTGTTAATCAGTCAGAGCCGGAGCTGTCAGACTGGAAGCACAAGAAAGCTAACCAGCGTCAGCTTGGCTTTGCCTCACAGTCGCTTGGCTCCAGTTGGGATCACTCAACATATCGCAAAAAGAAGGCTGGCGTTTCTAGCTTCGGATATGGTTCGCTTCAAGCCGGAAGCTGGCTATCAGCACGCGAGGCAGAAGAGCAACGCGAGCTTATCACAGAAGCAGATGCTATCGCAGCCGTAGAAGCAGCAGAAGCAGATGCTAACGGAGTTCCAGACTGGAGTCCCAGCCTTTGAGCGCAAAAAGAAGACTAGCAGAATGGATTCTCTGTATAATAATCTCGCTATGGCTTTCAGTGCTAACTGATTGCATTAAGAGATAAGCACAAAGGGAGCTTGGGCTATCGCCCAGGCTCCCTTTCTTTTTGTTTCTTATTCTAGTCCGGCACTTCGTGCCGCTCTACTTTGCCCATCGTCGCCTTCGCTTCGCTTCGGCTCCGAGGGCTTTTGCCCCGCTTACAGCGGGGCGATTGGACTTTTCCTTCGGGGCGATTGGCCCATTTGATTTGATCGTAATTATCGAGGTAAGACCTTGAGTTACACGACCTAGGGGTGTCGCCTTTGCCAGCTTCGTAGTATGGTACGCCTTTCATTTGTTTTTTAGTTTCTGGATCTCGTCGCGGAGAGTGTTGATTTGCTGAAGCAAATAACGGATGGCCCGTGCTGTATGGGCGCATGACCATTCGATAGATGCGATGTCTCCCTCTAGTGGCATCTCGTACTGTTTTGGCAACGGGCGGCGGGTGCGGATTTTCGGTTTTCTTACTTCGACAAGCTGACCCACCCAACGGATAGGGACAGGTAGCCAAAAGTAATTTCTTTCATACTCATCTCCATTCTCAATGTATTCCTTGGGAGATTTTATGCGCCATTCGGGTTCAACTGTTAAGGATTCCTTACTTGTTGGTTCCTCTGGCGCGGGGGCGAGTCGGAACTGGTAGAGCTTGAACAAAATCTCTGGGTCTTCATGCGCCTCTTTACTGCCAATGAGCTTCCTCCATTCTGGTTGGCTCCATTCGTTCTCTGGCGAGTAGATTTCCAGCTTCTCAATATATTTACGGAGCCTTGCGACCTCGTTGGTTTTCTCGGCGAGTTCGCGTTCTAGCATTCCACAGATCGAATAATGCACCCAATCAGAGGTTATTCGGTCATGGTTTTGCGGACGAGCGGCATCCGTCCTCGGCGTTGGTGTGGTGTCGGGGTTCATAGCTTCAGCATCCTCTCGGCTTGTTGAATATACAAATTGTATTTTGGATCTTCCCGATCTGGCTCCTCAATTATCAGCTTCAGAATAGCCCTTAAACTGCTAACAGTAGTCTCTAGGTCATACCTCTGCCCCTCCATCCATTGAAGCTGCTTCTTGAGGCATTTAATGCGGAACATGGGGTCTGGTTCCATGTCCCGCTCTTCGTTGATCTCTTCGCTCATTAGTCGTTGATGATCGCGATATAGGTTGATGCCGCAATGATGGCGACAATCACGATTGCTAGAATCATTTGATTGAATCCAGAATCTTTTCTGCTCGGCACAGAAGGCAGCTCTCCTTGTCTTCCTCGTTATCTGCCCCGTGGTTCAGTCCATTCTCTTTAGCTAGCACTCCTAGCATGAGGTACATATCTCCAAGGAGCTGCCACATATCGGGAGCTTTTGCGAATAGCTTGGCGAACTTGATTGATTCACCAATATCAATGGAGTTATCTAGGGTTAGAACTACTCTTCCGTTAGCGTCGAGAACTGTATCAGCATCGGCGCGAAGCGGGAACTGCATAGGAACTCTGATGTTTGTCTGGTCAATTCCAGCGGGGATAATAATGCTCATTGTATTTCAGTTGTTGGTTGTTGTTGGTTAGAGGTCTGGATCGCCATCGAATCCGTATCCTGTTGTTCTGGGTTCTGGTTGCATATTGTTAAACGCTCCTCTGGGAAGATCCGCTGACGAGCTTGGGATTCAGTAAAGCCTACCATCTGGAGAGACTCAAGCATTATCTCATCTGGTATCTCTTCGTAGGGAGTTTGAACATAGCGATCTAGGTGATCCCATCGGTTGCCGTTCAATCGTCCTCCAAAGAAATCCCACCAGATAATCTTTGCTGTTGCGTTGCGACGATCTACTGGGAGCATTTCTATCTGCTCCAGCCATTCTTCGGGCGTTCTCTTTTTCATTTTAGGTTCATCGGGTTTCCCGCAACTCTTCCCATGAGATCGAAGATGGCAGCGTAGGCTTCATCGCTGAAAGCCACCTCGCAAATCTTGGGTTTCTTTTTACCTCTAATAAACCGAAGCACCCATTGCCCTTTCGATCCATCGTGAGGTTCAGCATGACCAAAATAAACGGTTCGATGTTCCCTTCCCTGCTTCCATGAGCGTCCTATGCAATTTAATTGCGCTGATTTAGATTTCATTAGATGTAGTATTCGGCGAATTGCTTCTTATTGCGGATAACGCTACGCCTCTTGATATTCGCGCCGTCCTTTCGGAGTTCGTGGATACGAGCAGCCAGCCGGAAGCATCCGTACTTGGCAAGGGCCTCCAGCGGGGTGATTTTCTTCCGCTTTATAATGTGCAGATAGATCTTATGGGCTTGTGATTTGTTCGTGTGTTTCATCGGTTGTAGTATTTTAGGATTGTGTCAATTTCGTCTGCGATCTCCTTGGTTTTCCCAAGGGAGTTCATCCTCTTGATTTCCTCAAGGGACTTCAATAAGGCGATTATCTGGCCTATCAGCTCTATGGTCTTTTCTTCAGATTTCATTTTCTGCGTTGTGAATATCTTTCTTCGTTACCTTAATGGACAGGTTATACATCCAGAGTTCAAAGTTGTCTTTGTCGTCGCGCCATTTACGAGCTAGGAACTCCAGCATCTTCTGCTCAACATGGTGCTTGTAAAGCCATAGACCGAGGATGTAAGCCCCAGTGCATCCAGCGGCTCCGAGGATGGTTACGAGAATGTTCATTATCGTTCAATGATTATGACCTGTGGGGTCGGTTGCGGCTTGGGGTCTGACCATACTGCATCATAATAATGTTGCATCATGGTTGAATAAGCCGTCGGGGTTGATTGCTCCCTCTCCGTAGGGTAAACGGAGTGTAGTGAATATGGGTCGCAGGAGTTCCCCCTGCATCCATACTGATACTCATCGGCCTTCAGCGTGTGACCCAGCAGAGCGCACACGGCGGCGGCGTAGGAGGCGGCTTTGTAGTTCATTTCTCGATCTCCTTCTTTGCGAAGGTTGCAATGCGCAGAATCTCCTTGGCGCGAGGAACGGAAATGGTTATCTGATCCATTCCCATGCGCTCTGCCAACTTGAGCTGGCAACGGATGAGCGGGGCGACTGCATGGACTAACAGGTGTGTTGTTTTCATTTTATTACGGGGCTGGTTGATCCCCTTGAGACAAGTCTTTCAGAATCCAATCCAATGTCAAAATTTATTTTCAAAAAAAGAAAGCCGCCTGTAGAGCTAGTCTACAAGCGGCTTGGGGGATCATCGGTGTTTCATAGGGCCACATGACAGCCTGTTCCGGCCTCTCGCCGGACACCATGCCGATGATTAAAACGGAATGTCCTCATCAGCTTGAGGGGCGTAGCCGTTGGACTTGGACTGATTGTGTGCGCTGGGTGCAAACGCCTTCTTGGGGCGAGGAGGGCCAAGCTTGATGGAGAAGAAAGGCTTTCCGGCCTTGCTGGTCTTCTCCCAAATGCTGATCTCATAATCCTTGCCCTCTACATTGAGGGGGCCGGAGAATGCCGGAGCCTTGGGGTGTGCGCTGGCGACCTTGAAGGCCGCTCCTGTGTTGGTGTTGTCGTATGCCATAGTGGTTGATTTTGTTTTTAGCGTTCGTCGAATCGCATGAATGATTCTCTAAACTCAAGTGGGATTCTAGCCCTGCCACACGCCCTTGCAAGCTTTATATTTAAAAACCATCCGAAGGGTTGTTCTTGCTCCCTCTCGATGACTAAAAATAAATCGCAGTCGTGTTCGATTGCTCTTGACTCACGGCTCGCGCCCTCCGCATTGAGTTGCGTCAAGGCAATGATCGTGATGCCAAGCTCCTTCGCAAGCTGTTTCAATGTCCTACTTGCTTCTGCAACTTGACGCTCACGGCTGTCCTTGCGATCAGTCGGGGAGAGGAGTTGGATATAGTCAACAACAATTATTCTGGTCTTGTGGACGGCGCACATCCGGCGCATTGCGGCTCGGAGTTGCAACGGATTCACATCCCCTTCGTCTCGGATAAAGATTGGGAGGGCCGATGCTTGGTTTGCGGCAAAGCCAATCTTTTTAATGTCGGCGGCTGTTGGCTCCTTGGAAAGAACGCCGATGTCAACGCCTCCGTAGCTCGACACAAAGCGGTCAAACAATTCGCCAGCACTCATCTCAAGAGAGATGAAGCCAACTGGATGTCCGGCGTTAGCCGCCCTGCTTGCCATGTTGACAGCCATGCTTGTCTTGCCGCCTTTTGTAGCGGCTCCGATCACGATCAGTTGCCCCTCTCGGAATCCTCCAGTGATGTCATCCAGCGGCTTGAATCCAGTAGTTACGCCAATGAGCTTTCCTCGGTTCTTGAATATCTCCTCGTAGGTATTGATTCGGTTAAGCGCAACCTCCTTAAGAGATTCGATCCTGCCCTTGCTTTCGGCATCGGCTGCTACTGCTACCAGAGCCTTCTGCACAACTTCTGATAACTCCCCAGCCATTGCTGGATTGTTGGCAGAATCAATGATTCGTTCAGCGGCAGAGATAGCCAACCTAGCTGTGTGCTTGTGGCGAAGAATCTCCAAATAGCTCTCCCAGTTGGAAGTGACCGCAGGAGATAGAAATGCGTCCGTAAGAACGGCGCCCCCCCCAATCATGTCGAGGGTTCCGGCGTTGCTCATATGGTCGGTAAGCGTTACTAGGTCGCAGTCCTTGCCCTCCTTCCATAAATCCAAAGCAGACTCAAAAATCCTCCTGTGGTCTGGGTGAAAGAAAAGCTTGGGACTAGCAGTATCAGCGGCCTCGTTAAGGATGCTAATGTTCTGGATAACGCAGGACAGGAAAGCCTTCTCTGCGTCTAATGCTGATGGTATTTCAGTTGGCATTTTTCTTCTTCCTCTTTGGCTCCGGCTTTGCGGCTTGCAATGCCCAGTAAAGCTCAACTTGCTTCTGGAAGACAAACCATTCTTTCGATAGGTCTTCGCGCCAGACAACTTCAAAGTCGCCTTCCTCTTCCTTGCCGATACGAACGATGGCATGATTGGTGATTTGATTTATAGCATTAAATCCAGCCATCTCTTGATTGAAATTCCATAACTCCGCATACCCAGCGCATTGCCTCCAATAGCTTTCGCTGATCTTCTTGGAGGTCTTGAAATCAATCAGAACATGATCTCCATTCGGCTTCTTGGCGATAAGATCAATGGTTCCTCCGTACTTGTAAGCCTCATTTACAAGTTGAATCTCCGTTGCAACCTTCGTGAGATTCTGATCCTCCCACCAGTCTACAAACTTGTTGTAGCATAGGAGAGCCTTATCAATGTCCGCTTGGCTGTAGTCTTCCAGATCGGCGACCTGTCCGTTGAGATAGCACTCAATCAAGAAGTGCGCGATAGTACCAATGTCAGCGGCCTTATCTCGCTCCTTGCGGTAGTCCTTGCCCTCTCGACCAAGGTTCCAAGCCCAGTGGATCAATGCTCCGGCATCGTCCCCAAGCTTGCAGATTGTGCTTCCTCCCGGCACTTGGGTTCCATCGGCTAGATGGTATTTTTGATGAGGCGCATTACGCACCAGTTTTGTTTTTTCCATGCGCTACTGGTACGACGACTCTAATTCGTTGTCCAGAACATATTTTTCCCAATCATCAGAATTTTGTGATTGACTTCCAGTAGCGTTCCCCAAGCCATTCTGGTTCACAAAAAGCTCGACAAGGAGTGAAAGAGCATCGGCTCTGTCTGGCGAGTTCCCCTTGGTGCGCTTCTTCAAATCCTTCTTGGATTCTAGCAGGGTCTTCTCGTTCTTGAGCGAGTAGATACGAGCGCATAGCTCCCTAGCAGTCTGATCGTCCATGCCCCTCATGCGTCCCGCCATGACCACAACCTTGATCTGGCTCCATAGTTGCGTGACTCGATTGCTATAGACTTGCTTGGCTGGGCGCGGATCTTCCACGCTGATTGGAGCATCCGTAGCGGCTCCACCAAAGCTCACGCGCAGGAATCCATTCTGCCATCTCTGGCTTATAATATCAGCTATACCGGCTCCAGCACCCGTTGCGTCAAGAGCAAAATCTTCTGGATCTACGCCACGCTTTTCCAGCTCGTTAATCGTCTGGTCTGCCACTTGGTAGAACAGCGGGTAGTTGGGATCATCCATGAGGTTAAGGCGCACAACCTCCGTAAGCTCAATCATCACTTGGTTGTCTTCAGCCTTGCCCACTTTGGCAAAGCGAAGGATACAATCGTCGCCATCGGTGGTAAATGCAGGGTCAAGGGCGGCGATAGTCTTGATGCCACCTCCAGCCCAAATGACTTTTTCCCTAGCCTTGCCCTCGGCAATCATTGCGCTGTCAAGGATAGTATTCCTTGCTCCAGACTTGCTCCACATTCCACGGCAATAGCTATTCCATTCTAGGCTTCCCTCGCCGAAGTTCTTGCGGATGATCTCCACATTGTCTTGGGAGAATAGATAATGATAAATGATTCTTCCGGCCTTGACATTCGGGGACTTTAGCCCATCAAACCTAACGCAAACGCCGGACTTTGTTTCCCAATGCTCGTCATCATCGCCAATGCTTCCCCATCCCATGCGAGGCTCACAGAATAGCCCATGAGGATCGAACATGGATGATGCGTTAGCGATTGCAATGAAATGATAAAAGTCCGTACCAACTTCCAAGTTCGCCCTAGCGGAGAATACGGCAGGATTGGTCTGTGCCGCCTCGTCAACCATGATGACCATGCGGGGAAGGTGAACACCCTGCAACTTACCTACGGCTTGTTCTACAGCCCCAGAATCGACGGCTAGGGCTATGATAGAGCTTCTATCGTCTCCCTTGTTGAATTGGATCTTGGTCTGGGAGTCCACAACATTAAGCCCGAATAGAGGAACTGCTGGACGCACGAACCGCATCATTTCAGACCATATACGCCCTCGGAGGGAGGGAACAGTTGTGGAGGTTAAAGCAACGCGAGTTCCCATCGGTCTAGCCAGATACTCAACTAGGGAAAGGAGGGTGAATGTAAAGGTCTTGCCAGCGGCGGCGCACCCAGTAACGCCAATCTCCCTGTAGCTAGTCCATGCCCATAGAGCTAATTCATTCCAATCATTCCACGACTTGATGACATCGGGCCATAGCATTGCAATGCAATGCTTGATATGTTGCCCCCTGCTTATACCGCTGATGCGAGAGGGATCGGCATCAGCCACCATCAACAACTCAATCTCTAATTGAGTTATTGATGGATGCTTGCTGAAGTCTAATCCGTATGTCTGGAGCTTCATAAAGTTTGGGGCGAGGTGCTACTAACACCCCGCCCCTGCCGGATATAGGAGTGCGGCAAATTAACGAAGCTGGGAGCGGATAGCGTCAAGAGCAGACTTGGGCTTTCCACGGGTTTCGCCCTCTGTATCGGAAGTAGATCCCTTGGTAATCCTTGGCTGGACTTTAGCATCCTGTGCTGCTCGGTTCTTGTACTTGGAAAGCTCTGCCTTGAGCTTCTCGTTCTCGGCAACAGCCTCCCTTGCGATAACGGCAAGAAACGGAGCAACCGTCATCTCATTCGCGGAAGCATTCCCATGAATGATGTTCTTTGCGGCCTCGATACGAGCGTTAACTGCATTGTCATGCTCTGCATCACCAGTCAGCTTGAAGAAGTCGGTCTTCTGCGCCAAGTGGTTTTTAACTCGATCAAAGTTCTTATTGATGAGTTCTAGGGTTTGACTCTTCTGCTGCTGTTCTGCTGCCTGTAGCTGATTAGCAGTTGTTCGATAATCTGTGAGAGCTGTTTCCAGATTTCCTCGTTTAGCATCGGCATCGTTAACAAGTTGGAGGAATGCAGCCGCAGCCGCACCGCCTCCGAAGGATTCGTCGATGAAGCTAATCCGTTCACGCCCCTTAAGCGATAGAGCTTTCTCTGCAATGCTCTCATCCTCGCCAATCTCCTTTGCGAACTCGGTAGCCTTTGCAATAGCATCTTGGTAGGGTTGTTCATATTTCTCCTTGAATTTTGGGGAACGCTCAAAAGCAGTACGCTCAAGCTCCCCCTCTAGTTTCTCCAATTTCTCACGATATTGAGCAACTTCACTATCCTTTGCCTTGAGGGACTCTTCATAAGCCTCTGCCTTCTTGCGAAGCTCTGCGATGTTGTCCTCCTTGGACTTCTTGCCTTTGGGCTTTTCCTCGACAACTGGCTCTGGGTCTTTGGTGAGATCCAGATCGGAGATGTCAAAGTCGTTAGTTGACTCAACCTTGGACTCACTCTTGACTTCCTCTTTAACAGGCTCCTCCTCAACAGGGCCGGAGTTCTTGCCATCCATGTTGTTAAGGAAGTCTTGGATGTCAACATCCTTAACTTCATCAAACCCCGCGGGGGTTCTCACAACGGGGGGGGCCTCCTCAACAAGATTGTCGGGAAGCGCATCAAGGCTCTTAATATCCATCTTGGGGATATTGGGCTTCTTGAGTTGTTTATTCAGTACGCTCTCAAAGTTGTCGTCAACTGGAGCGTGTTGGGTGGTGGCGATCACGGGATCGGCACTAATCGTGGTTGGGTTGGTGTCTGGCATAAATTAAAATTCGTTTCCTGTGTAGGAAGGTTCAATGTTTGCAATCTCCTCATGCACAATGCAGAGGTCTTGAAGATCTCGGATGATAGAAGCCCTGCCGCTATCAAATCCAAATAGGACAGAGGCGTTGCCAGCATGAGTAGTGATAGCCGCAGTATTACCTAATACCTTTGCGGCAGTCATTTCGTTCACAACAGACAATGCCTGCTGGATGATAGGAAGCGATAAAGCCTCCTTTAGCTTTGGAGCGAGGGTTGTATCTCGCTTCCATTCTTCATATGTCATTTTGCGTATTTAGGTTTTTTGCCATATTTCTTTATGGCAATAATTTCATTAAAACATTTATCTGATTGAGAAAAAGATTCTCCGTTACTAAAACTTCCGCACTTAAAATAGTTTGGCTTTGTTTTAAGTCTAGGGGCTTTGCAACAATAGCAGAATTTTGTCATAGTAGGTCTTTTTGTTCTGGCATCTCATCGTCGGAGAAAATGATGTCATTATCTTCGGCGTTATGAATTTCGTTAAGGGCTTCAATAACTGCATCCGTATTGATATGCAAGCCAAATCCTTTAACTCCTTCGGCGTGTTCTCGGCAGCTTTCGATAGCCTCCTCAATAGTATCGCCAATTCCGATAACATCTCCGATCTCGCACATACGGACACCTTCGGTCGGGATGATATATCCCTGTCCCTCGATTTCGGCATAGTTGCGCCACTTAACCCATTGGCGAACTTTCGGATCAACGGCTACAGGACACCAGCGTTCCTCTGCAAATGAAGAATGGATGATGGCCAAGGCTCCGTATTTAGCCCTCCAGACAGGATCGACTAGGATGCCGTTAGCTCCGGCCTCCACGATCTCGCCCACATTCTCAATCATCTCCCAGTACAGGGCAGAAGGAGGGGCGGGGCATCGGGTAGTAAGGTCGATAAGATAAGGAACTCCTTCGTCAGTAACTCTGATTTCAGTTGAGAAGAATTGAGCGTAACCAGAGGCTTCCAAGAACGGAGCCAGCTTCTCATTAACGACCTTAACTGGTTCTGCCAGTTTATCGTAGTCTCTCACCGCCCCAAGGTATCCCTTGTCCTTTACTTCAACGCCAGTCAAGCAAGTAGTAGGGAACTCCCCATTGACGCAATACCCGTCATAGCCAGCTTCCACTACGGAATCCACCTTATGTTCGCAGACAAAGGGAAACACCTCGGAAGCCCCGCCTAGCTCCAACTCCAACTCTGCGAGTCGGGGTGCGGCTAGTTCATAAGACTCTGCCCCAAATGTTTCAGCTACGCCTCGGAATCCCGAAATCTTAATGTAGATGTCGGGGTTTTCCTTAATGTATTGCCGGAGAGCGGTCATTCCTGTGACCAACTCGCACTTTCCAACAGGGAGTCCAAGCTCTCGCATAGTCTCCTTTGCCCTCCAACGCTGGACTTCCAGCTTCTCGCCTAGGCCAGCACCCCAGACTTTATAGCCGTGGGAACGGAGCCATTCAGCAAGTTGGTAGAATCCAACATCGGGGAATACAATAAAGTCCACATCGTCAACGAGCCTCCACATATCCTCAACTCGCTCAACTCCTCGCAGACCAGTACCCACCATAGCAGGGCCGTGTTTAGGGAAGGAGCGGTCAGCATAGGGAACGAAATAGAAAACCTCATGGTCTTCAGCTAGTCGTTCTGCGAAGGCTGTAAAAAGCCCGTGGTCAATTACCAAACACTTACTCATTCTCTTTCTCCATTTGTTCTGCCTGTAGATCCCTAATTGAAAGGATTAGATATTTATGCGCTAACGCCAGTTCAGAATCCTTTCCGTGGAAGGTTCTATGGTAGAGGTAGCGATCATAGATAAGGCTAACGATTTGTTCCGTAGCCTCCAACTTCCCCGCATCGAAGGGGTGCGTTTCCATTTTTGTTTTTAGGTTGTTTTGTTTTATCGGCAATTCCAAGCTCGCAAGGATTTGTTAATCCTGCTGTTGGGATCGCGCTTCTTTTCTGGGCTGGTCATCTTTGCTTTCATTCCTTTCATCCTAGCGCAGAAAGAGGCTTTACGCTTCTTATCGGCTTCGGACTTTGGGTGAGGAGCAGGAGCCTTTAGGTTCCCGCCATGAGCCTTATTGTAAGAGGCCCGTCCTTTTGCGTTAAGGCCACCTTTAGGGTTCTTGCCTTCTTTTCTTTGCCATGCTTCGCTCATATTTAGGGTTGGATTGCTCCGTATTTTTGGGCAGTTTGGAGGCGGTTAACCATCATCTTTTGGGCGGTCTTGGCATCCTGTAACTGCATTTGGTGTTGGGCTTTGGCTTGCTTGATTTGAGCATCGTTTTGGAACTTCATGCGGTCAAGCTGAATTTTATTCATCGCAACAAGGGTCTTCGGATCTTGCTGACTCGCCTGCGCCTGTTGCTGTTGAGCCGCCTGTTCCTGCTCGTTAATCTGCTCTGCGAACTTCGCCATCTGATCGGCGATCTTCATCAGTTCAGAAAGCTGTTCGTTCATCTCGTCGTACTGTTGTTTGCGAGTAGGATCTTCTTCCATGTACTTGAGATGGGTGAGCATATGAGGGATAAGAGCCTGCATAGCCTTATCTCCCATACGAGGATCAAGCTGTTTCTCCTGTACTGCCTTAACAAGCTGTCCGGCGAACTGCATATGGACGGTAAGGTGAGTGAAGTGATTCTGATCTGGATCAATAAGAACCTGTCCTCCTTGCTGAAGGGCATTGTTCTCAAGGGAAGCAATCGAGAGATCGTTGCCATCTGGCTTGGTTTCCTCTGGGATGCCGAAAGTCTCCACCCCAGTTTGACCAGCAATCGCGGCAATATTAGCGTTGATAACCCGCTTGCGGTTTGATTCTGGCAACTGGGGCAGATATTCGCTAATCAGTTCCATTGCCTGCATACGGGCGGCAGAGCTACCTTGTCCGATAGAGCGGGTAGCCTTAACGCTCTCAATGTCGAGCAAAGCCCCAGCGGGAACTCCTCGATCCATACAAGCCTTCTGGAAGCGCAGGGCTTCTGGGCCTCCATGATCCTCTTCGATTAGATTAGGATTAGATGCGCGACGATAAACCTCGGCATAATGAACATCTAGGGTCTGGAGATAAATCTCGGAAAGGACATTGGTAAGTCGGCTCTTCTCGCCAATCTCAAACTCAACTTCCTTATTGCCCTTCTTGCGCCCGCCGCCACCAGATACCGTAGGTGCAAAGCGACCAGTATTGTCGCTCTCCGCTCCTTGGAAGAAGGCGGCAGTCTGCATTGCGGCAGATAGGTTGGGGCTGACATTCTGCTGAACGAGGTTAAGACCCGGAGGCAGGATGCGATAAGGCCCAATCTGAACGGTCTTTAGCTTTTCTGCATCAGCCGCAGTCTGGGGCTGGAACATTGTGCAGGAGGACAGGATAACGCCTTCCATGAGGGCGTTAAGCATCCTGTTGTTAGCCTCGCCAAAGGCAAAGGCTTCCTGCCCTAGTCCTCGGACACCATGATAAAAGCCATTGCCAACACCGTTAAGGAATACAGTAAAAGCATTTGAGAACTTGGCATATCGAGACGGCTTGGCGCAGAGCCATTCAGTAGAATTGAGACGATCAAAAATGTAATGGGAAATGCGACCATCATACTCTTTGACATACATATGAGCCACTTTGATAATCTTGGACTTCGCATAGCTGTAGTATAGAGCATTGTTCTTGAGTTCCTTCTGATACCATTCCCAAGGACGACGCTGATCCTGCTCATCCACCCTAGCCGACATGATAGCCTCTCGGCATTCCTCAACATCCCATCCTCCACGGGAGGCGGCTTCCTCGTCTTCGATATAAGAGTAAAGCTGTTCGCAATACATCTCATCCAGAACATAACAGAACTCCCAGTTGTTCCAATCTACTTTAACTCCCTTGGGAACAACGAAAGCCCAAGGTTCAAGGGCTTTGGCCCTCCAGTCAACTCCATCTGGGAAATACATTGGCCCTTGTCCATGAATAACCAACTGCTTCTGACAGACTTGGTGCTGGGCTAGGAAGTTGGGGTTATCGCGCTCTAGGAGCTTGTGAAACTCATCAGAGATGATTCGGCTCCATTCCTCCCGCTTGCCCATATCCTTGCCATATTGGGTCTTAATAGTGGCGTAATTGGGAACGGAGGTGAGGATGTCAAAGTAGGGGATAACCGCATTTTCCACTTTAGACCTAGCGTGACCCCAGTTGACATTGATTCGGTCTGCCTGCCCTGCCTCACGAAGCTGTTGCTCGTTGTAGGGAGGGTTGCCGTCAATCATCCCTTGGATCTGGGAACGTCGATAAGAGGCAATCTGATCGTCATCAATCAGCTCATAAAGCATAGACCTAGCCGCACCAGCAGATTCAATCCTCGTTTTAGGAGGTTTTTCGCCTACATTGGGGTCGTCTAGTCCAAAGGTAATCATATGTGAAGTTCAGATTGTGCCGTGTTAAGGTCTGGGTTTTTTAACCAGCACCAGTTAGGGCGGCTCTCTGTTGTCGCTGATTTCTCTCCAGAAAGCAAGATATTTCTCTTGACATGAACAATAGCCTCATTTCGGCATCCACAGATACCGCAGTTATGCAACCTGCTATCAGAGGAGGTTTTACGGGTTCCTTTGACCTTGGCAACCAGTTCAGTAACTTGCCTCATAGCCCCGCATCCCATGCAGAAGTTAGATGGTTTGTTCTGATAACACCTAGCACAGATAGCCGCCCTCTGGTTGGCTTCGTCCTGCGAGACAAAGACATCCTCCCCCTTTAGGGTTTCTATAGCCATTTTGTACAGGGAGGTGATTCCCTTAACGATGTTTTCAGCCGTGATTAGATTCTCTGGGTTTTGAGGCACTCCATCCACATAGGTACACCATCCTTCGGGGAGTTGCTTACACATCTGATCCTCCACCCTCTCTTGCCAGTCGTCCGGCAGGGGGATGTTGTTATCAGCGTAGTGCTGGCGAATCCTAGCGAATAGCCCTGCAAGGGTATGCTCGTTAGCAATACGATACCCCGTCTCTGGTACGGTAAAGCGATAAGACCCCGGAGGAACGCTGTCGCCTCTTATGATCCGTTGCCTAATCATCTCCCTTGATAATCTCCAAGGCCTGCTTCATTCCTGCATGAAATCCATCTAGGAATGCAGCCGCCATATACTCTCTATGGCCTTCTGCGCTCCCGTGGTTGCTGCTGTAGGTACGAACACCCTTGGTATCGAACCAAGAATTAAAAATATCAGCCGCAGATTGTATTTCTTTCATATAATTTTTCTCCTTTTTAGTTCATTGGTTTTTTTAGACAAGTCTTTCATTTTAATTCTTCTGGTTGTTCATCATGCCAAGGAATCTCTTCCTCGTCATCATCGGGTAGGTAGTTTGGGGGAGGGACTAATACTATATTTAAGGTGCTTGATTGCTGTGCCAATGTTTTCTCCAATTCCGTCAACAAATTCTTCTTTCCAATGGGGAAAGTGGGCGTGGAGCAATTCATGGGCGACGACATCTGCGAGGTGACATTTGTGCTTGCGGTTGATAATGACTCGGCGATTTTCATAATCACATATTCCTTCATTCGCCTTGCCCTTCGTTTTGCCAGCATCTCCCCAGCCATATTGCCAAGTTCTTCCAGCGATTTGAAGTTTGCCAACATATTCCCATTTGTCTTTCATGTCTTTGGAAATGTAAAGAAGATAATGGCGGTAGTGAATGCTAGGAGCATAAGCCCCATTTCATTTTCCCATGTCATGTGTTTCTCTTGGGTAGGATCATTCCCTTGCGCTCGATATAATCAACATTGTTATCTCCAGAGAGCCTCCATTCGATTCCTCCAGCGTTAAGGTCATCAATGACCCTTTGCATGAATTTAGCGTCTCGCTTATTGCCATATTCATATGGCCCTGCAAGGACGGCATAATCTTCTTCGATATAGTATTCTGATGGTAGTTTCTTCATTTTGTTTTGAGTATTCGATAATGTTTGACTTTTCTTACTGCTCTAGCCTGTTTTACATAAAATTCCTGCATTTCCATATATCCATATTTCAATGCTTCGTTAATGTGCTCGATTGTGTCGCTTCTGTCACGACCTCTTTCGTCTGCCCATTGTGCTGATGTCTTGAATCCTTCTGGGACTTTTTCAGCCTTTTTGTTTTTGATTGCGGCAATCATTTCCGCAAACTGATTTATAGAAGGATCGCATCCAATCTTTGTATTCTTCTGTATTTTTTTGCCATTCATAGGGGGAGCCTCCATTCGTCTGCAAAAGTTGGTCTAGTGAGGAGCCACACGGCTGAATCTCTTGGGCCAATCTCTCCATAAACCATTCCCTGTCTCCATCCGAGGGTTGCCCGTCTCGCCTTACTATACTCCATAGATCCGCGAGTTGTGAGAGTTCCTGCACAGAATCCGCTGCTCTCTTTAATCGTTCTTCCTTCTGCCATTTGGCTTCTGTGGGTATGCCCAAAAATAACATTCCCTCCATACATCTCTGCCATATCCCTAGCGGAGTTCTCATTATAGATCGTACCATGCGTGAAGGTAACATTGCCAATAACGAGTTTTTGAAAAACTCCGTCATATGGTATGCGCCTACAGCCAATCTCAACAAACGCCTTGTCGATGTAGTCGGTGGCTTGCTGGGCGGCATATGCGACGAGTGCGTTATTGCTATTAAGGAGTCTGGGAATGCGATCCTCATGGTTTCCATCCAGCACATGAGTTGGTCGATACTTTCGCAGAAACGCAATGCCGCCATCAATATCGGGGGCAACTGGCTCTGATTCATCTGAACTTCCAGCCGCACCAGACCGAAATGCTGTGGTGTCGCACCAGTCTCCAAGATGAACACATATTTCGGGCTTCCACCGATCACGCATTTTGAGTACCGCATCCACCGCAGTTGGATCTGCGTACTTCCCGTGGGAGCAGGAGATGGCGAGAAATCTCTCATATTTGGTAGCAATATGGGGGGCTTTCGCCCCCCTTGTTTTAGGCTTTGGTTTTTTCACTTTTAAGCATCTTGTTTGCAGATTCAACCTTCTTTGCAAATTCAATATCTTTGCAATAGGAAGATTGTTCTGGTGCGGTGAATGTTGTGATTAGATCTAGCCTCAAGAATGGAATCCAATTTCTCCAAGACCATGCATTTTTAATGGTGTAAACTGTCTTGCCCTTCTTTGCGGTTCCACAAGAGTAGAAATCTCTATTCCTATCCCAAGCAGGAGAGCCGCAACAGGAGCATTTACAAATGCTAAACCAAGGAGACTCTGAACACACAAAGTCTGAAGTAGACATTTCAAATGGATTACTCATTAGGAGTAATTGTTACGATCTCCCACTTGGAGGGATCTTTCTTGGATGGGCAGACTCCCGCATCCACAAGGGTTCCAGCAGTACCAAGCTCCGTAGCTAGGTTAAACAGCTTCTCGTCGAAGGTCATCGTCTCCATAACCTTGCCATTGTCGTTGAACTCAATGGCATAGAGAACCCACTTCTTCGGGCTACCTTCCTTGCTCTGGGCGGCAATCTTGGTATTGGTCGGGAGAACTCCCCTCCAAGTTGCAGTCACATTTCCAGCAGGACGAACTGATGGATTGCGATCCATAACCTTCGCTACGGCTGGACGAGCCTCTTCCTTCTTGGCAAGCCCAGAGGAAACATTGCCATCGTCATCATCCTCCGTAGCAAGGCCAAGAACGGCTGCTAGGGCGTAGCGACGAGCGTAGGTGATAGCAGATCCAACTCCCTGTGGGGACTGATCCTTGAGGGGAAGGAGAAGGGTTGTGGAAGTGCTATATCCAGACTTGTGAAGGACTGTGGTTTCAACTCCAGCCGTCCCCTCCATGAACAATGGCTGTTGCTGGATAGCAAGGCCATACTTGGCAAGGACTGGACGGGTCGCATCAACGATTGCATCCAACGGAGCATACTTGGATTTGAAGTATGGGTTGGCGGCTGTCTTGGGAACATTAGATAGTTCCCCGATTGCGGCTACGAGAGCCTCGCTATATGCAATCTTTGCAGTTTGGTTCTGCATTGCATATTCAATTTCTTCGATTGCCTGTTCTGGTGTCATTTTCATTTTTGGTTGTGTTTTTATTTATCCTCTATCGTCTACCTCGATCATCGAGTCGTCGATAAAGGAAATTGCTTCGTCTAGGGTTTCTCGTAGTTCCTTGAGAGATTCAAGCAAAATCTCAAATTTCTCTTCTGGCATGAGCGGAGGATTTTCCATTAGTGCTTGGCGATAAATACGGCGAAGAACGCAACGACTGAAAGCGCAACTGCGAAAGTAGCGATCCAGTACAGGACATTGAGGCGTTCTGCAATAGTTTCGACATTCTCTGCGAGGGAGTCGATGTCGATTTTGTTGTGGCTTGTTTGGAGTTGGACTGATGCGAGTCGGATTGAGATTTCATCCTGCTTGCTGATTTTGGGTGCTTTAGGTTTGGTTGTTTTGGTTGTCATAACGATGGGGTTTGTATTGGTTGGGGTGGGGAATGTCGAGAATTATTTTGAGAAATTTTTCATGATTCCATCTAGGTAGATGGATGCTTGATTAGAAGGCCACTCGGTGATGGCTGTGTTGATGGCGGCGATAAGGGTATCATTTAACCCCTTTAGCCTTTTGAACTCGGAATACTCCGCCGATTGCTTGCGGAGCTTGTCTCCCGCAAGGAGCAGTGCTTCGTCTAGCTGTTCTTTTTCTTGTTCGTTTTTCATGCCGCACTTGTGGTCGCAATTTGCGACCAGTTCAAGAGAAATCTTTTTTTATTTTTTGCTTGACGGGTGTTGTGAATAACCCCTATGTACCCCATACTATCTCCTGCGGAGAGCAACTAGCTTATCGCTTTTCTCAAGGCTGCAGCTCGATTAACCCATCCATTTACAAATTTCTGTGATCTTGGTCTATCTCTTCCTATCTGACGATATTTATCAATACGAAGATCCAAAAACTTATTCACATCTCCATTTGATTCTTTCAAAAATTCACTAGCTCTTCCAACTCCAAGGTTGACGGCTGTATCAAAGAAAACCCAGTTGAGAGGGTAGGGAAGATGGTCGCATCCACAACGGAGCCATTCACTCCAATAGATCTCGATAGCTTGATCTTCTGTGAGATTCTTGATGTCAACATCCTTGTGTGATCGTTGATCTATACCATACTTGGTAGCCCCGCCGGGATCATCTGGGTCGTTCTCGTATGTAGTCCCCTCCCACTCCCAAAGGAACGGAATGACCTTATTGCGAAAAAGGGCCGTCATCGTAGTATTTTGCCTTGTGGCAACGCTGGTTCACGACCACATCTGGAGCTTCCTCATTGGAGTCGATATGTTCGTCTTCATCAATGTTCTGAAGAGCCGTTACGGCTTTCCAGTCCATCACGGCGGTTCCTGTAATCAGAGTAGTCACAACCGCACCAAAGAACATCACGACCAAGTTTGCGAGTTCTACGATCTCCTTCGCCGCCTCCGCATGAGTCAGAATTAGGAATGCAGAACCACCGAAAACAAGCAGAACACACAGCGATCCGAAAATTGCATATATGCACTTTTTCGACTCCAGAGGTTTCTGCTCTAGCTTCGATTGGATTACACTTTGACGAGAACGGCCCATGTTGCTCCAAAGGTTATAACACCCACCCCGATAGAAATGAGGATGGAGAATGGTAGAGCAGGGGGATAGATGGTCGTAATGATGATCGTAGAGAACTGGAAGAACACCAGACCAGCCAAGATACCAGCGGCAAGAGAAAGCGCGAATAGGAGCCTTTCAGCCACCTTCTTCCAGTAGTCCCTGCTGGCATTAGCAACTGCTAGATCTTTCTTTGCCTTGTTCAACTCTCCAGCCTGTGCGTCGATAGCAGACTGGACTACTGCAAGCTCTTTCTTGGCTAGCTCTGCCTCATTCTGCGCCTCATGCGTGAGCCTGCGCTGATGCTCCACGGTCGCAATAATGTCTGCCTTGGTAATGGTGGAAGCCACCATCGCAGGGGTGGTGAGGATCATGGCTAGGAGGAGTAGTTTCTTCATTAGTGGGATTTGAGCCATTGTTCCACGACCACAGCCTTGCCGTCAACGGCAGATAGATTCCCTTGGATAGCCGTGATATGGTCAGAAGCAGGCTTTACGGAGATCGTAGAGGGCGTGTGGGCGCATCCGGCAAAAATGGCCAATGCTGTAATCTTTATAGAAACCCAGAAATACTCCGCCACTAGGGAGATATACCTTGCCAAAAGTTTAATGAGTTTCATTTATTGCGGCTTCTATGATCTGCCCAGATGTCGTAAATCAATTTAGCGAATGAGGCAATACCAACAAAAATACCGATAAGTAGGGAAAGAACTCTCAATTCAAGATCAAGGGCTGGATCAAGGCTGATCGTTGCGGCGGCAATGGGGGCAGTCGTACCGACAAACCCAGTCATAATGGTGTCGGTATGATGGATCATTATTTAGCTGTGGCAGGGATGGTAGTTCCAACCACCGTAGCAACGGCTGGCTTGATCGTGGCAGAAACCTTGGTTTTGGAAGGGGTAGACTTCACGGTAACAGGAGGGGTAACAACTGCCGCAGGAGCGGGATAAAGGGCTGTAATCGCCGACTTAATTGCATCGTTACCACCAGCAACATTAAGAAGCTGGGACACTCGATTCTGAACATCGGCATCGGTGAACTGACCAGCAGCCGTGTAGGTGGGGGTAGTGCTGCCATCCCATAGGCGAAGTGGGACATTTGCTCCACGAAGGAATGCAGTAGCGGAGTTGGAATCGTAGCTAACAGACCAATCAATATCGTTAAGTACGATTGGCTTGATTGGCTTCCCGTTTACAGGGGCGGGTTCGATTGTAATGGGGGATGTTAGAGCGATCATAATTTTAGAGTTTGATAAACCAAGGGAGATTAAGCAAGCGGGAAATCATTCCACCACCTCCTCCAGATGGGATATTGTATGAAACACCATCAGAAACCCCATCAAATTTATACGAAAATGAGTTTTCAAGTGCTTGCAAGGAATTAACATAAATTGCTCCATTTGATAAAGAGCTGATATCTGAACTAGATTGGTAAATGCCAGAGTTGTCTTGAAGATAAACATTTCCTGTGCTAAATCCAGAACCTCCATTCCCGTAAAAATAGGAGCTGTTAAACAAGTAGCAGTTCCCGTAAATATAGCTTTGGAATCCAGAGCTATCGTAGAACCTAGCATCAATGCTCACATTAAGAACAATTGGTGTATTTAGATATGCGGTGCTATGGAAGAATGCTTGATTTACTGCAATCGTGCTATTGTCATTATAAGCACTTAATCCAGATCCATAGACATAGATTGTAGTTCCAGCATCGGGAAGAAGTTGGATTCCTCCTACTGGAGGATTTAGCGGTCGCGTTGTAAATGTGTCGTCTGCCCACCAATTATTAAGATCCTGCCAGTTCCCAGTTGCTCCGCTTCCAGTAACATCATCATTGAAGTATTGGGTGGATGCGGCAGGCCATCCAGTATAGGTGACGCTACCAGAAACGGTTCCTCCAATCGGATATTGTCCATTTCCGCTATCGTAATAAACTGTAGCATTGCCAGTTATTGATCCGTAGTTGCGAGAAGAATCGCGCATCACCACGTCTCCCCCAACAACTCCCGTTGATGCAATCTGGGAAGAATCGTGCATGGAAACACCATCAGTAGTAGTTCCTGCAAGAATAGATGTTCCCTGCATATTGACGGTTCCGCTTGCTTGGAGCGTTAGTCCTGCCCCAAAATCAGAAGACCAGAAGGTTGCATGATAGCAGAAGCATTGATCTGCCCCCTGCGTGTTTTGCGAAACAGCTCCGTAAAGGCTGATCGGGTTTGTGGAAGTTGGGAGTTGAGTTGCTTGAATAGTAAACCCGCTATCAGTCCACCAGTTTAGAAGGTTACCCCAATCTCCATCTTCTTGAGCATTGTTGTAATAAAGATGAATATTGGATGGGCCGCTTGGATATGTGATTCCATATCCGTTGTTGTAGAGAGCTTGGATTTCCCAATAAGAAAGGGCGCGGTTCCAGATGCCGATTTCGTCAAGATTTCCTATGAAATAGGAAGTATAGCCAATAAAAAGACCGCTAAATGATTGGTCGGCAGAAGTAGAATATGAAACAACTATTGATCCATTCAAATATAATTTTATTTTTCCATTTTCTACAACTAAAACAACATTGTTCCATTCGTTTAGATTTGGCTGTGTACTCCAATCTAATCGAGTGCTGTCAGATCCTATATAAATTGACCAATTTGAGTCATATCCAGATATAGGGCCGTTTAAGTTTAATGCTTCCCCAGATATTGCGCCAGTACTGAATGGTGATTCATAATCATTTGCTATACTTGTGCAATAAAACCAATTAGAAATAGAAAACGAACTTCCACAACTTATGGATGAACTTAAATAATTTGATCCATTGCAAACCGCACCGCCATCAATAATACCCGTTCCAAGTGTTACCCCACCATTATTAGTAAGCGTATTTCCATTACCAGTATTATCAACCAAAGAAACATTTCCAGAGCCATCGTCGTTTAGGTTCCAATAAGAAATACAACCATCCGTAGGGAAGGATGTTGGAGGGGTTATTGGGGTCTTGGTAAACGGGTAGGTGTTTCCTGTTCCGTTGTAGTAGAGGTTGTAGACCTCTAGGGGGGATAGGGGGCGGTTCCAGATTCCCACTTCGTCTAGTTGGCCTGTAAATGGGAAATTTTGTTCGGTATTACCAAGTCCAAAATATGTTGAATAAGATGGAACAGCTTGAGTTACTGATCCAGATACATTTTGTAATCCATTAACATAAACATTAAAAGAGTTATTAGATGCAGAAAATGTGCAAACAACATAATTCCAACCATAAAAATCAACTCCAGATGTTATAATTTGATCTGAACCATTAGGTAAAAATATTATATTGTTTCCAAAATTACTACTGTTAATATAAACAAGTGGGCCTTTGTTAGAAACTGAATAAGCTCCTAAAATATTCTGCCTTCCCGTAATATTACCATTAATCCAAAAACCAATGGAAAATTCTGATGCACCAGAAAGAATAGTATCATTTCCAGACAAATAATCAGAACCGTCAAAAACTGCATCACCAGCAATAATTCCAGTACCTAATGTAACTGCACCAGAATTTGTAAGCGTATTCCCATTGCCAGTAGAATCAACCAAAGAAACATTCCCAGAACCATCGTCGTTTAGGTTCCAGTATGCAATGCAACCCGCATCCAATGTAAAGGGATATGTTCTCCCATATCCGTTGTTGTAGAGGTTGTAGACTTCTGTTGGGGATAAAGCACGGCTCCAGATGCCGACTTCGTCAATTCCATATCCATTGCCGCCAGAATATGCTCCAGTTGGATCTGCAAATAATCCATAGGTTGTTGAAAAATCTCTGGGATCTGTTCCAGATGCAACTTCTGTTCCATCTAAATACAATCTAACTAATCCAGAACTTCTTGTTATTGCAAAATAATGAAAATTATTATCAATAGAAAGAGATGAATTTCCTACAGTTATATCAATTCCTGTTTTTCCAATTACGAATTCAGTAGATGAAATATTTGTATTAAACCCAATATTGGAGGTTCCGCAAAATGCTTGGTTGGCAGACGAAGCATTGTTTAACCAAAACCCAACTGAAAAATCTCCAGAAAAATTAAATGGAGTAGAAGTATTAAGCCAGCCACTTCCGTTTGCTACAGCATCTCCAGCAATAATTCCCGTCCCTAATGGGATGTTGTTGTTGTTAGTAAGGGGGTAGCCATTACCAGTAGAATCTAAAAGGCTGACATTGCCCGATCCATCATTATCGAGCTTCCAATATGCTAGGATGTTATCAGTAAGAGCCATTAGTTACGAACAACAGAGGTGAGGTTGTTCGACCCATCATAAGAAAGGGTCAGCGTGGATACGGTGCGACCAGACTGGGAGATCACAATCGTCTGCGGCTTGTCAGCAGCAACATAATCTGAAAAAGTGTAGTTGTATCCAGTTCCGCTAACTGCTTCAAGGATACGCATCAGCGTGATGTCTTCCCCATCATGGGAACTAGATGCAAGGGGTTGGAATGGTCGGCTCATAAATTTTAGGAAAATGTTAGATTTAGTACAACATCATTAGCCGACAGGTTTCCAGTTCCGGCTGCTGATGTTGCCATAGATAATCCTATTCCGCTTCCAAAAACAAGAGGATTGTTTCCAAGGGGAATTGAAATTGTCTGATTGGCGTTAACTCCAATCACATAAACAGGAGTATCTGTTCCGGGTGTTGGGGTCGTAGCCTTGTTGTAAAGAAACACAAATCTAGCAGAAGATACCATGTTGGATATAATCATGTTATAGACATATCCAGAAGATGCCTTAACATTAGCGGCATTTAATCCAGATGCAGAAACAACATGATATGGCGTTCCCGAATAATAGGAATTAGAAATACTTCCGACAGCCTCTAGAATGCGGCATAGCGTGATGTCTTCCCCGTCAGTAAGGGAAGAGTAAACAGGGTTAAATACCCTACTCATGGATTAGCCCTGTTGCTCCGCTTCTTCGGTATCTTCCATGCTGGCAGAACCCCTCTTGTCCTCAAGCGAATCAAGCTGCTCTTTCATGGCGGCTTTGGCTCCCTTGGGCTTGCCTTCCTCTTCCTTCACATTGCGATTGAGGATAGGGGTTTTGTCCTGCCCAACGGAGAGGAGCATCATGTCCTTGCCATCGAACTTAAAGGAAGCAATTTCAGAAAATTCCTCGCCCTCTTTTGTTCCGTCTGGAGGAGTATATTCTTTGGGAATGGTGAAAATCAAAGCCATAATGGGTGATATTTAGTTTGTAGTTGTATTTTGGTCAAGGGGGATTAGTAGGGGGCAGTTCCAAGAACCTTCATCTTCTTGGCCTCTCCATTAACACAAATATCAATTTCCTTCCAAGATGCGTTTATTTTCCCTCCAGATCCATCTGTGGGTATATTTATAGTAACGCTTGCCCCAGATCCAGAATCAACAATTGCCGTTTCTAGGCTCCCCTCGCTTCCGATTGATAAATAAACATATCCAGCAGGGCTTTGAACTTTAAGGCCAGATGGATCAATTTTTCCCGTTGCATCTGGAAGAACAATATCAATTTCAGAAGGCTTAATCGAAACAGAAGATGCAGATGTGATAACCTCAACTTTTGTAGAATCTATAACAGCACTGTTTTCAGATTTTGACACCGTAATTGAATCGCTTGTTACATCAACATTTGATCCAGAAGCATTGACATGAACTTCTCCTGTTGCATTGGTGTTTCCAATAACTGAAACATCCCCAGTAACAGAGGTATCTCCAGTAACTCCAACTGATGAAACAATATTAACAGAAGTTGAACTGACATCAACCGACAAATTACTAATGGCTGCGCTTGTCTCTCCTTGTGAAACCTCCAACTTTGATTCATCAAGCACAACCGTCCCGCCTTCTGATGTTGCTATATTAAGATGACCATTTGAATTGATAGATGCAGACCCACCGCTTGAGCTTGTAGCGGTTAATGATGTTGGAGTAAAAACAATGTTCGTACCCTCGGAATTTTGTACAGTTAAACTTGAAGGGTATGCTTTGATAAAGTTGCCGCTTGCGTCATCGGCTTCAAATCCGGGGCCAGAAGATGAATTGTTTATAACAGAAACATAAGCCCCAGATGCGGCTGTTGCACAAATCCCGTTCAAATTGGCAACAAGATTTCCAAGGGATGTGTTGATTTTTAACCCATCTTCTGGGGTTAATTCAGCATAATCTCCAGTTGGCAATTCAATGTATGCTTCCGTTGAAGTAATATAAGCCTCGCCACCAACAGCCGGATAAATAAATAAACCAGATGTGCCAATTTCAATCGCCCCAAGGACTCCCGTAAGGGTTATTGGATCGTTAAGGTTGCTAATTGGGCCAGCAATTCCTCTTGGCCCTTGTATGCCCTGCAATCCAAGATATATGTTTGATTTTGGATCCCCCCATCCATTAGCTGTTTTGGGGCCGTAAGATTCGCTTGTTGATGTGTCAATATAGAAATTTCCAATCTGACCAAGTGATGCAGCAGGCGCACCAACACCACTTAAAACCTGATTCCCAGAAGCCCCTTGTGGGCCTTGTAAAAACTCCGTTGCCTGAATTAATGTTATATTGGCATCCATTATATTAAAGTAATAGATTCGCTAACATTAACATTTCCCATAAAAAGCCTAGACTGACCACCAGATCCGTTAATCAAAATAATATCATACTTTAATGGATATTGATAGGTCGTAACTGGCAATAGCAATGTTTTTGCCGCTGGCAAAGAGAACTGAAATCCCCCATTTTCGGCATTAATAATAAAAAAATTAAATGACGCTAAAATTGGAGAAATATGAGATTGCCTTATTTGCCCATAAAGAGTGCAACCTGTAAGATTTATAGGGTTAGGAGGTGTTTGACCATCATTTACAGCAACAACCGCCAGAAAATCGGAGTTTTGTTGTATATTCAAATCAAAAGAAGATGCAGGCATAATCTATTGATGTTTAATTGATGCCACCTTTCTGGTCAATGAATAAAAGAAAAGGGCCACCCATTTCTGGATGGCCCTCTCTTGAATTACCGATCAGCTATTAGCTGTTGGTGCATCCGACTTGATTATAGTCGTTAGCGCAACGCTTGTGGATGATGGTGCGTCCGAGGTACGGAGCGATAGGACGGGTTCCGTTCTGGAACACAGCCAACCAGCGACCGATCTTACCGAGCGGGTTCTGCACGGCATCACGGATGTTGAGCCAGAAGAACTGACCGCTGTAGTAGTACGGATAGTCGTCGAAGGCGGCTCCGGGGATGTTCGGGCCAACCTGCTGGACTGCTTCCTCATACACATCGGGGTGGAAGATGAACGCTGCCTCGTAAGGAGCGACATCGTAGGCGGGATTGTGATCCCAGCGCAGACCCTTGTTCGTGCTTGTGGACACGAAAGGATAGATCTGCGTCCATCCACCGCTGACCAGAACTCCAGAGCTGTTGTAGCTAGGGGTGCTGTAGGTGAAGCGGGGAACCTCCATATCGACGAGGTGGTAGTAGCCTTGGAAGCTACGATCCACACCGAGGGGAGCGATAAGCTCGCTGGGCGTAGCATAGCGGATGTCCTGTCGGAGATCGCTGTTGTTACGGAGGAGCTGACGGCTGGTTTCGGGGGAGGTAACGAGTCCGAGGACAGGCGCACCATTCTCCTTACCAAGAGCGTTGTGTCCAGCACCATCACGGATGAGGACGACACGAAGCTCATCGAGCTGATCCTGCGAGAGCTGGTAAGTCGGGGCGGGGAGGCCAACCGAAGTGCCATTGACGCAGTAGTTCAGATCGCCACCACTTGCGGTGGAGGGGATGCTGGAGTTGCTGTTGAAGGTGTACTCCGTGTTGTAGCCGCTCTGGATCTTATTGGTGATCTGGAGGTAGGCAGAACGACGACGGTTATCAAGAACAGTCTTGGTGAGCTGGGTGAGCTGCTCGACGGTCTTGGCAATCTGGGACTCAATCTGGAAGGAGGTCTTCAGATCGTCCAAGCAGATGCAAGGGGTCTGGTAGCTCTGGGTCTGGAGGTTCCAAGTACGATAGGTCTGACCGAAGGACAGATTCGTAGGGGAAGGAACGCAACCATTGGAGACATTGCCATCGGCGATGCCATCACCAGAAGTGCCAACATTTGCCCAGCTGTTTTCAAAGCTGCCGGAAAGGACTCGCTCAACCGTGATTTCGGTCAAGGTAGTACCCATTCCCTGCGGGAATTTGCCAACGCGAGTGAGACGACCCCAAGGGCCGTCGACGGAGTAACGCTCCCAAACATCGACGGAGAAACGATTTGTTTCTCTGCTAAAAAGGTCATTTACTGTACTGCAAGAAATAGAAGCCATATAATATGTAATTAAGTTTTGTTAGTTGTGCATGATCGGGCGCAAGCACGAAAATGCGTGTGTTGTCATCCAGCGCAATTGCATCGGATAACATTGTTTCTGAAAGGTAGCCAACCCCTCGCCAGTAAGACTGGTTTCGGCTTTGAAAGGTGGCCACCCTTTCGCCAGTAAGACTGGTTTCGGCTAGTTGCGCTTCTATCACGCAGTTCTACATTAAGTCAACGGGAAAAGTATTTGTTTCTTAATTCTCTTGCGGTTTCTTTATTTAGCAATCCACTCTCTTTTAGAGATTTGTACTCCTGCCTGTAATAAAATTGATTAATTGAGTTTGATTGCTTTTTGTACACGGGGTTAGATGAATCAAGATTTCCCACAATAAAATGAATACCAACAAACCTTCTTGCCGTCTTTCTTGCGTTCCAACCCTCTTTAGAAGGGGAAGTTAATATAGAATAAGCATTCCCTCCATATTTTAATTCAATCTGCCTCTTGTGTTGGTCTGTCAACATTGAGTAAAGGGCTTCTGCGGTACATCCCCTCCTTTTTGTTTTTTGGTGTCTGGTTTTTCTTTCTGCTATATGAACAGCCTCATGGCATCCCCTGCAAAGAACTTGAAGATCCTCTAAAAGCTCATTTCCTCCAACCCTTTCATATGTGAGGTGATGGACATCTGAACCATGTTCTCCGCACCTTCCGCAAACTTCTCCGTAATGGGCTATTGCCTTTGATCTTATTGACCTCCAAAGAGGGGATTTCAAATATTCCCTATGCTCAATCTGCTTTATGGTGAGATGATCTCTCATTGATAAGCTGTTTTATCTTTTGAAGATTGTCTAGCGTGATGGCATTGCCTGCAAGTTTTATTATCACCCAGCCGCAAAATATTGCCTCGTTGGACTTTTCATTGTCTTGAGCGATTCCATAGCCTCGACCATGTCTGCCGCCATTCCAGATTCCACCTTGGATTTCTATTCCCACCTTGGATTCTAGGCTAGAGAAATCCAGCCTCCACTTCCTTACAGGATGGAACCTATGCTCCTCAACTAGCTCCTGCCCCTGTATCGACTTCCACAGAGCCGCGAACTTTAGTTCTAGTGCGCTTGACTTTCTTGGCTTTGGGGGCTTTGAGGATTCCTTCTTCGACGAGTCTTGCGAGGAAGGCTTTTTTGTTTTTGGTGCTGGCTTTTGCATAATTGATTGCAGCGTCAATGGTATCTACAGGAACCTCGCTTTTGCAAATAACTGGTTTAACCTTTGTTTCATGAGGACTTTGCTCAACCAAAGCAACACCCGCCGCAGGATCTCCCTGCGTACCATTCGGAGATAAACCATCGTTAAAAAGAACACCCAACTTATCGGGATGGTATACAACAGCACCTTCCTTGACGCAAGAGGCATCCACCTTATCCCTACGCCATTTCTCCGTAGGAACCCAGTCATGCTGGATAAGACCAGTCCTAGCCATCTGGCGAATCACTTGGTTGCCAGAAGCAATATCCCAAGCAAGCCTGTCGTTGTTGAAGATGGTAGGAGCTAGTCGTGGGAGGTCGGGAGGGTAAACGGCAATCCCACTCATGTGGTTAACTCCATTGGGCATCACTCCTTGGATCTCCACAAAGTCCCCCATGAATGGACGATTCATCGAACGATACTCAATCTCAATCTCGTTAAGCCATCCCTGCTTGATGGGAATAGCATCTGGTTCCATCCAAAGGAAGGGAGCCTTATATTTCTGGAAAGCTGCCCATGCCATCGTCTCAAATGCTTTGTTGCATGAGATAGGCCACCCCATCTCCGTATGATGGCATTTCTCAACCGATACATTGCTGAAACTTCCAGACAGGATGTTTGCGATCTTGTCAGTAGAAACGCCATGTACAGGAAGCAGTACAAGCTGATGGTTGATATAAGGGCCGAGCTTTACAACATGGTTAGCCCATCGAGTCATTAGGGGAAGATCCCCTTGGTGGTAGGATATTGCGACGATCATTTCAGTAGGAGCGTTTTAATCAAACGCTATGGGGTTGTCAAGCACTATAAGACCATTCTTGTTCAACATTGATAGTGATTTGAATTGAACCATCTGTGCCTCCATACCAGTTCCAAACATCAATCGAACCAAGATCTCCCAATGTTAAAGTCCCCAACGATGCTGTTGAAGAATCCACCTTGTACGAGGTGCATAATAAAGGATCTGGATATTGCCCCTCATAGCTAAAATATGGGATAATATAGATTTGACCAGATGAATCAATACAGAACACACCAGCAGAAAACTGCTGCGTTATTGTATAATAATTATTTGTTACAACAAGACTATTTAATACTTCGGATGTATAGTTAATGGGCGTTGAATTGGCATCTGTGAAATTAGAATATGTTGGTGAATAACCTCCAGCAAAATAATCATTCATCCCGCCACAAACTCCATACCAAGGAACGGCGGCTTGAGTCCATCTTGCTACTGGCGATTCACCTCCTGCCGTTCCGCAAGCATATCCAGCTTCTTTATTGCTTCCAAATTTATCGTGAAATCCAGTTTGAGGTTGCACAACAAAATCAGTTCCACCTTCAGAAGATGCGTAAGATGGACTCCAACCATAGGCAAAAACGGAACTATTTACTCCAACTGGGAAACTTGCATCTTGTACATAGTCAATAGAGTATGCACAACCTCCGATTGTGCAGGGGAATTTTTTTTCATCGGTAACATCGTGACCGCTAGAATAGTCTAGAAATGTTGCTTTTGAATAACAAGAAACCAATTTTACTTTTAATGCCCAGTAATAAAATTGTTCTTTTGTTATTGGAATAGCTCCAGTTCCTATTCCATATACAGGCCCACCAGAGGGGCTGGATGGCCCATAAGTCCCATAAGTTTCACCATCCCATTCAGTTGCTAATGGAAGGCATTTAATAGGATCTAAAATAGAAGCATGAGACATATTAAGAAATTGGATAAGGTTGAGTTCCTGCTCCTACCAACACATCAAGGTTCATAGGAGTGCCATTAACGCATATTTGAATCGTATATGTTGTCCCAGATGCTCCTCCTCCGCTAGGTGGCGGTGCTTTATCTGGCATATAAAATCCACCTCTTGTAGATTGAATGGAAAGAGAGGATATATTACCAATTTTGGTATATCCAACTCCATTTCCAGATGCTGTATCCCCAGATTTAGGAACTGGACTTGATTCGTAGTAGTCCATTAGATGATGTAGGTTTCAACAGTCCTTGCAACCCATATATTAGATTTCCAATATTCCTGCTCAAAGGAAGTTATTTTATATGTTCCAATATAGGAATTATATGTTGTTGCAGATATAGCTGTGGCTGGAATGTCAATCACCTCGACAATGGGTTGTGAAATATCTCCCCCTCTGTATCCAGTAAGAACCTCATAACTTAATGCGTCACAAAGACCCCCGCCGAGATCAAAATTGATGTTAAATCCAGTATATGCGATGTCTTTTAATTGAGGAGATAATATTTGAGTTGGATCTGGTGGTGTGGGCGCACCATAAGAAAAAGAAGTAGTTATCCTCTGAATTGTTTGCCTTGATTGGGCGGCTGTAGTAACAGGAGTAATTCTTAATCTAATGTCTGTGAGATTAGTGCTAAATATCTGATATTCAATAGCCAGACTAAATACCAATGTTGGTGAAGAATGAGTTGCTGTCTTATATTCAACCCTATTTTCTGGAAGGGATGAAATAGAAGATATGATCCTTTGAGACTTGGTTGAATCAACTGGCTCATCTTTGTATGAAAGAAGACCATTGCTATAGGCAAGAGCAGATGTTCCTGCTGGGATAATCTGCTTGCTGATGGTTATGTTCTCATTAAGAAAATCGTCGTACTGATGTCCAGAAACAACGGGGCCGGGGATTGTTTCATAAACCCTCTGAACCATCACATACCTAGAGCGAAGAGGGTTGCCATCTTCAAGCTCTGCCATAGCCTGCTTCGTTATTACGGCATTGCCACCAAACACAGGGTCGGCAGTTCCAATAGCTACTGTGGCGTATTGAGATCGAGGAACGATATACTGACGAGTAATGATAGGATACGATGGATTCTCGTCTTGATAGGTCAGTCCATAATTCCAAGGATCTTGCGAGGAAAGAGTGCGATCATTTGCGTAGTAGTTGTAAACAAACTCGCTGTCTTCAGTAGGACGCTGGTAAACGAGATAGAGAGTGGAAGGCCATTTGTTAGCATCCCTGCCTGTGTAGGTTACGCTACCATCAAGGGGCTGTGGGTTGTATGTTCCCTTGTCTACGCTCTCCTTAACGACCAGAATGATATGACCGCTCTTTGTATAGAAGTCTGGAACTAGAGGGGTTGGATACTGGGGTACGCCAATCTCTAGGGGAGGATGGGGGAAGGGAGGTTGCTTCAGAGCTTTTGAGGTAGCCATATTAAGTAAGGATTTATCTCTTTGTATATTTTTGATTCCGCCTTTGCAACCTTCTTAAATTCCTCAACCATTTGCTTGTATTTAAGAGGATTTATAGATGAAGAGTTCTTTATCTTTTTAACAACAATTCCGGCTATCTTATCTTGCTCCTCCGGCGTGGCAACCCTAAATACAGAAAGGGCATCTTCAGCGGTCTTTAGACGAGCCGTTCTTTCAACAAGTAGATCTGGTTGTTTGATTTGATACTTGAGAGCCTTATTGTCTGCCTTTGTTAGTACGCCGTCTTTCAATCCTTGCTCGTAAAGGTCTTTAGCCTCACTCATCCTACCATTTCTAACGGCATTCATTACCTTGCTCCTAGCGGCATATCGTATGTCCTCATATGGGTCGTATTGTTGTTTTGATCCAAGCTGGGCGGATAGTTTTAACGCCGGAGATACATTAAGCTTTCCTCCAAGAGCGGCTGAAACCGTGTTTGCAAGCGAGTTTACAACTCCGCCAACAACAGGTGCTTTGGGCGTATTAAGGAATGATTCGCTTTGATTTTGCTCAACTGGACGAGGAATGCCCTGCGGGAAGTCTTTATCCTTGTACATTCCCATTGCGCCTTCAATAAGTGCTCCCGGCCCCATAGAATAAACAAGCTCGTTTTGTTGCTTTAGGGCAGTTCTTGCATTTTCTACATACTGCATAGCCCCACCTATTTTTCTTGAGGTGTATGGCTGTGTATATCCAGAGCGAAGATCAATTCGCTGACCAGTCCCGGCTTGTACTCCAAACCCTAGCGCAGGCCCGATAAAAGGATGCAGAGAAGAAACCTTAACATCATTTATGACATTATCTTGAATGTTTTTCCAAGTGTCGCCATTTTTAACGCCTTCAATCATGGCGTTAAGCCCAAGCTGTCTTAATCCTCTTCGTATTCCAATAAGCTGAAATAAATCAAAAACACGGTGCTTCCCGTCGTTTGTATCAAAGTTTGGGCCAAAATCTATTGCTCCGATTGGGGTTCCGGCCCTTCCAAGCATACTTCCAGTAGTGGCAGAGTTTATTAGAGCGGGAAGCAATGTAGCCATTGCCAGACCAGCCATATGCAAAGCGCGAGCTTGTAGGTGAGCCTTTGCGGAAGTTGTCTCAAAGCCGGGATCGCCAGTAACAAGCTGTCTGGCGTTTCTGCCCATTGCTCTTCCCGCGACAACGAATGGCGACCACCCGCTATTCTTGAGCATGGCTTGGAATCTCGGCATCATTCTAGTGTTGTATTCGCCAACCCTATTGATGAAATTTGCCCTATCTTCTATTGTATCTTTTGCCCACCCTCGATCAACAAGGTTCTTGTACCTTCTGTTTAGAATAATGCGAGCCGCCATATCTGCATCGTGAATAAGGTCGTGCATCGTGTATCTCTTGTTGCCGATCCTGTCCGATAGATCCTTTTCAAAACTAGGCTTAATCCCAGCTATTCTTGCTATTTCAGCTTTTTCCTTTCTAATCTCTGGAGTGTCTTTGTGTATCTCTTGAGCTATTTTAATTAGCTCATTAACCGAACTCACGCTTCCCACGATAGGGATTTTGCTCATCAAGTCCTCACCTATTGAGTCTCTACCCAATGCTCCCGCTATTGTACTGTGAAGGCTTTTTAAGTGCGTTACGCCGTCTGCAATTCCTTTAAGCTGAATAGTCGTTACCGCTTTAGCAAATGGATTAGGCTCTTCCGGCTTTTTAATCTGAAGGATGTTTTCTATTTCTTTAGAAAGACCTTTTTGAACAAAAAGGCTTTTATTCTTAAGCTCTGATTTCCCAGTCCTTTCGTTGTACACTGGAACCTTTGCCTCCATTCTGACTGTTGGCTTCCCTGCAATTTCATCTATTTTCTCACCGCCTTCTGCAAATTGAGCAACTCCTTCCCTTACAAGAGCATTGTAAAAATCTAATTTAGTTGCCTCATTTACCCTACTCGCAAAAGAGTTCATAAGAATTTTTTCAACATCATTTGAATAGGTGGCATTAAAGATTGCCTTCCTATTAAGCTTGTCTCGCTTAATGTCTGGGTTTCTATAGTCTACTGAAAGAGTTGATTCAAATGGCTTGCCGGAGTCCTGCATTTCCGCGATCCTTTGCGCCTCCCAGTCGGCAAGAAGGTTTACCCTAGCACCAAAAACCCTTCCGCGATCCGTCTGGGTAATCTCTGAAAGGTTGTTAACCTTTTTGAACAGCTCGTCCATCTGCGGGTGAACAATTTGCTTCCACCTGTTGATGTCCTTTTCGATTTCCGTTCCTTTTGCGGCTTCCACTTCCTGCTCGTACTTATCTAGGTCATGAACTTCCGTGATTTCATTGTAGGAAGCCTGAAGGGCATCAAGCTTTTCCTGCATATCTTTCATCTGACCAGCTGCCCCCCTTGGAGCCTCTCCTTTTTCGTAAAGAGATTTTAATTCCTCAAGATCGCCATGCACTTTCCAGTATTCATCCGAAATGGTGTCAGCACCTCCAAGGATGTTATCCTTGTTGATAATATCCATTGTTTTCCCTATCTCCTCATGCGCGTTCGGAAGCCAGTATTTATTGGGGAATACTTGGGATATAAGATGATCCACATATGGCTCCATAAATGAGCGAGAATATGCGTGTGCGGCGGCTTCTTCTTTAACCCCAGCCCTAGATAGTGCTGGTATTGACTGGTTATCAAGAAGGTCAACAATAATGGAAGCTTGATCCGCTGTGCCAGAAAACCTATCAGCAGCATTCTTTTTTATAGCATCAACTACTCCCATTTTCTTGATGTCGTCCCTAAACAGATCTAGCTTCTTAATTTGTCGTTGCACCCAATTCTGCGCCTTGGGGGTTTCCGCCGCTTTGAGCAAGTTTGGATCTCCAACTTTGTTCTGAATATGTTTTGATACAGCTTCGGTTGGGTTTTCTTTAATTAGATTAGGGGGAACCCTAGGCTTTCCGTTTTCATCAAAAAGATCTAATTCAGTTTCATGCGAATGCAGTTTTGCCCCATCATCAGTTGGAAAAGCGTGGTCATCTTTCTTTTGCTTTAATGATTGCTTCGACGCTTTCGCTATGTGATAGGCATCCTCCCTATCGGCAATTACAGGGTTCCCACTTTCATCTTTTTGATTGGTAGTGAATCCAAAATTTTCTGCATTTCTCTTTTCGGCGTTTTCATTGCCAGAATGAGCGTCGTAAAATTCTTGTGTTATTGCGCCGTCATCCAAGGCATTCTTTAGTGCCTCATCATGATTTGCCCCGGTGTAAACTTTTTCGGGGGTCTTAAATGCCGCCGCCTCAAGTCTGGTTTGAGCCTTGGGAATTATGTCTGGAGCGACCTCTGTCTTTTCTCCCATGAGTCCCATTACCCCCATTCCAGCCGATTGAGCTAGTTGACTCTCCGCTTTCTTGAAGTTCCCAGAAAGGATGTTCTCGGTTATGGTCGGCTCCTGTTTAGACTCTGTTGACATCATGTTCGATGCCGCTGTTGCAAGTTCGTTTTGGGCAACAGCTAGTGGGACGGATTGAAGAACCCTGCTAGCTCCACGGAGGAATAGATTAGGCAGAGCAGAGCTTACTTGCATTGGGAGAGCGGCCCCGGCCTCGGTTTCAATTAGAGCCTTCATTCCACCTGCAAGGGCCTCTGAATCCGTTGCTCCATTTTCCTTTCTGTTTGTGATTTCGGTATTCGCCGCAACGACAGAAGCAGGGGAAAATGCTTTCATTCCTTGAATAGCTTTCTCGCCAATCGTTTTCCATACCGGCTCAATGGCATATTTAGCTAACGAGGGAACCGCTGACCCGCCTTCAGTTCCAGCCGCCATCATAATGTCTGGAATGAGCTTTCCTAGCCCAAAAACAAATCCATTTAGAGGAGATTTCTTTTCCTCTGGAGACAAGTCCATTTTTTCGCCGGACTCTCTAAATATCTTTTTTGCATCTTCTGGCGCGTTTAGAATGGCATCGGTGTATTTATTCTTGCCAAAGATCGCCTCCGCCTGCTTTGCATTGCTTGCAATACTATCGTAGTTGTATTGCATTTTAAGAAGATCAATACCTAGATCTCCAATTTCCGAAACCCCTTTAGCCGCTCCGCGAGCAAGGTTAGAAAGCTGTTTCGCCGTTTCTGGCAACAGGCCAGTTAAGGCGGGGGGTAGAACCCCGCCCCTTTTTACTTCCGCTTCGTTCCGCGCATTGCCTTCTGGTCGTACTGCTTGCCCATCTTCTTTCCCTTGGGCATCTTGGACTCGTTGGCCTTCTGCTTTGGCATCTTTTTCAAATAAATCACCTCCTTTTACCGATTTATTGCCTTCGCTGTCTTTTATTTGCAGCTGCAATTCTTTGGCTTGTGAATCACTGGGGTTGATGTTCCCGACACGCTCTTGCCCGTTCCGTGGACTGGATTGACCATCGGCTTGTAGCTCTCCTTCATAGGAAGGCTGGTTTTGTTGGTCGGCTCCTCGTTCCGCATTGCTTTGCGAGTAGGCTTGTGGCTGATCTTGTTCATTTGTTTGTTCACCTCCTTTTTTTGTTAAGTGCGAGGCAATATCATCAAGGGAATACCCATTTTGTTTTGCCACGCGAAATCTTTCATCAGATTGAGCCAAGTGGTCATAAATCTGATCGTCTGTGTATCCTTGGCTTCTGGCCTTGGCTAGTGAATCTGAATCAAATGGCATGGCTACTTAAAGATGGCGTCCAGCGGTGCAGGGGTGGTCGCAACATCATTTGTAGCTTGTGGAGTTGGGGAAGGCAAGGGGGTTGATTGGGGTTCTGGAGAAGGCGTTGCGGATGGCGCGGTTGCTGGCTTTGGAGGAATTTGAGAGGTTGCTGATCCAAACTTTATGGTTTGAGTGTCAACCCCGTATTTGTATCCACCAGTTTTTTCGTTAATTCCAACAGGAACAAGCCCAGCCTTGGTCGCCATTGCAGCCGATTCTTCTGGGCTAATTGTGGCCTTGCCCCAGACCTCTTTTTCCTTGCCGTCATTATCCACTATGCGCTGCTTAACATAACCTTGCGCTATCAGTTCTTTTTCTCTTCCGGCCTGCTTTTCTGCCTGCTGCTTATATCCACTTGCAAGATAGTCATCAAATTCCTTGTCCCATATATGCTCCCCCGTGTCTTTATCTCTTTTTACATAACGCTCGTCGTATGGGTTTGACGGGAGTCCGGCATTTTTCAAATTCCAGCTTATAGAATCTGCGTAGTTTTGATGATCTCGTTGCATTTCTTTCTGAAGCGCAAGGATCTCCCTCCCCCCAGATTTTGATAGGGCAAAGGTAACATCTGGGTCTTTTAGCGTCTCTCTCAACTCCTGCGGGAAGTTTAATGAGTGAGTATTCAGCATGGCAATTTTAGAATATGCAGACTCCTTCCTATCTGCCTCTCTTTCTTTCATTAGGGAGTAATTCTCCCTTCGCTCCTCTCGGCGTTGCTGGATTGCAATCCTCTCATCCTCCCTTTGTTGCCTAGCCATATTGTAGGCATCCATCATCTTCTGACGCTCTTCTGCCCTAGACTCCCTAGCCTCGGAAAGCTCAAATCCTTTCTGAAGTCTTTCCTGCTCTTGGGCCTTCCACCCAAGATTTAACGCAGCGAGATCTCCCGCAAATGAGGCGGAATATGGATTTCCGATGTTTCCATACCCACCTCCTCCTACTCCAAACTCTCTTACAATAGATCTTCCAGATGGGGTTCCAGGCATAGTATTAAACGGTTGGATTAGTGTCTGTCTTCTTCTTTAGAGCTTCCGCAAAGGGAGATGCTCCAGAAGCGGCTCTAGTTTGTTGAGTGGCGGTCAAAGCGGATGCAGGAATGTTGCCTGCTCCAAAGCGAGACTCAAGGAATTGCTTCCTATTTTGATCTGCTTTGATTGCCTCTGGTGTAGAGGCGGCGGCGGCTGATGCCTTCTGGCTCTCTACTTGAGCCTTCTTGAACGCATCAAGTCCGGGGGTGTAGGGGCGACCTAGACCGCCTGTATCAGCTTTCCAATCTGGAGTCTTCCCAATGACCTTGCCCGATTCGGGATCTCTGTATTCCTTGCCAGTAGCTCCAATCACATTTCCTCTAATGTCTTTCTCAAATCCAGCGTATTGACCCTGCGAAAGATCAAGAACTGCCTTGTGTGCGTCCATCAAAGCATTTGATGACTTTTCTGCTCCTTGTGCAGAATTATTCATATCATCTTTTAAGCTATACACAGACGAATAAAAATTGCTTGCAGGAGAAGATTTCCCCATGCCGTACTCAAATGCAGTTTTGCCACTCCAGTCTTGAGGATTTTGAAGATACTTATTTTCTGAAATGTCGCTTGAACCAAGAATGTTTTGGTAAAGGCTTGGAGTATATCCACCCAAAAATTCTGGTTTTGAATAAACAGATTGCCAGCTATAAGGGTCATTGTTTAAGTTTAGTTCTTCAGCCATATCAGATTAAGTTTTGGATGATGCCGGGGGCAAATGCTTTCATTTGAATCTCAACCTGTTCAGAGCTTCCCTCCTCAAAGGCAATGCTCTCATCATTTAGAGCCTTGTAAGCCATGTCCCAATAAACTTGCGCCCTCTCTAACTCGTTGATGTTCTCGTAGTTATATGCTTGGCATCCATAACGGTAGGCGTTACGGTTGGAGGGAATAAGAACATCGGTGTCGTTAACAAGGGGAACATATCCCCTGCGAACCAAACAAAGCATTGTGCGAGTCTCGGGGATCTTTCCAATAACACGATAACGCTGGGTGTCGGAAGTGAAGTGACCAGAGCCATCTCCAGAGGGAAGAGGGAAGGCAGGGCTGTTACCAAGTCGGATGATCTCCGTATCCCCAACATAGGTGGGAGACATATATCCAATTCCATTCGGATTCCAAGGATACCAGTCAGACATCACATCGGCAATCTCTCCAGTCATGTATGTGGTATCGAGGGCAATAACCCGCATAACAGACTCAATTCCGGGGACGGTATCAAAGTAGTAGTTCCCCTGTGCATCCTGCGACACAGTAAAGTTGTAGGCAAACCTATTGCCGCGCCATTGTCCAGAAGAGATAAGCCGCTCGTTGACGAAGTTAATCGCCGATCCAACCACAGGGTCAGTTGCGCCTTGGCTCGTAATGTAAGGAGCAAAAAGAGTTTTAGCCTGTGAAAAGGTGAGGGACGGCATGAGTATCCTATTGATTACTAACCTTATTACACAGAGTCAAGGGAGTTTAGTCCTCTTCCATCCATTCCGTATCTCCATCAATCTCCTCAAATTCTCCATCCATATAAGCCTCTGCAATGCCTTTAACGGCAAAATGATTGCCTAAAACTGTGTGGTAATACTCTGTTTTACCATCCTCTTCCCTGCTCAACAGGATAAGAGCTACCTCAAAATGCTCTCCAGCTATTGCCCTTAACTTCCCAATTACTTGCTTTACTTCGTCGCTGGGATCTTCGCTAGAGGGGGAAGCAGGCATCTGCGTTTATTAGAACCTATCCTTTTAATTTGCAAGGATCTTCTCGATCTCCTGCCTGTGCTTTTCTACCCCTCCATATGACCAAAATTGCTTGCAGTAGGTGGGGAAGTCATAAGGATGCTTCCATTCAAACTGATCGTGCTTGAACCTATCGCACCAAGCCCCGAAGCAGTTGAACTCGGAAAATTCGTGTCTAGGCTGATTTGCGATATAATCTTTTAGATCCATCTCATGTTTTTTCTTCATCCACGCTCTGAACTCCGCATAGAGGGGGCGAGGAAATACAAACGGATGGCGGCGCATATAATCGGTTTTTGTATCCCACCCTAGGGCTTTACGCATAATGGGAGGCCAAGGCGATTCTACGCCATCCTCGACGAGATAAACGGGCTTCCCGTCAACGATCAAGTCCTCAACATTGAGAGGAACATTAAAGATGCAATCTGAATCCACATGGCAGATAAAATCAGCATGGCAATACTCGTCGGAATAGAGCTTGGTGACTTGCTGGGCGAGATAACCTGTACAGGAATCATGTACTAGATGCACCTCCGCTGAACCCACATCTGGAAGACGGGGATAGTCATTTGCAGGGACAGCAATGTGAATTTTAGAATATCCAGTGACATACTTCTGGATAGACTTGAAGCAAAGTTCAAGCCAACCGCAGTCCGCTGCGTAAGTTCTGATAAAGAGATCGACGCTCATTGAGGAATACAGAGAATGTCGTACTGGGGGATATTATCCTCTGGATAAGGGATAATCTCATAATTGAACCCCTCTAGGAAACGATAAATCTCTCTAGGGGATGAATCCTGTTGGTTCAGAGCATATTCATTGATCTCAATCCACATCTTTGGTCGGAAATGAGCAATCGTGTTTCTAGCACCCTCCAAAGCATTCATCTCATACCCCTCCACATCCAGCTTTAAGAAATCCAACTGCTTTAGCCCATAATTATCCAGCCTGTCCAACTGGATGAACTCCCCTTCATCTCCGATCATGGATGCCCCTGCATTAACTCTTTTTCCCAATCTGGCAGGCGTGGTAGTATCAGAAAGACCAAAAGGAATCGTATCGGCATCTGGGCAGTTGTAAACAAGGCACTCAAAAGCCTCTGGATTAGGCTCAAAGGCCATCACAATGCCATCTCTACCCACTTTATCCAGATATGACCTAGTATGATCCCCGATAAAGGCTCCGGCATCCACAACAAGATCCCCATCCGCAATATGCTCTAGGATGATGGGAAGAGCGTATTGATCGTGATCCAGCCGCCCAGATTCCTCCACCCACTTCGATATATGGGTGTCTCCTTCAATTACAGCTATTCCATTGGGCAATATCTTCACTCCACTTGCTTGCACTATCCAGATCCTTTTGTCTAGGAGGAACAGAGTAATCTGTTAAAAATATGCACTCGTTTTATTAACGATCATAGACAATGCTCAAATGTAAACGATAGGGAACAATTTACCAGAATCAACACCAGATTGCACCCGATATGGCATTGCCAGTTCCATTACAAAACCTATGCACTTCCCAACAAATGTTTAGGAATTGTAACAGCATTCCACCATGAGGGGATTATTTCTTCGTGAGTTAATGAAGCTGCGCTTTACCTATTCCACATTTTCTAATCAATCATCCGATGAGGGAATCGAACACCTCGTTCCCCTGTAAAAACAGGGATATTTCCATTATACGAATCGGTGATTGAAATTGGGCCTACCATACAGGTCGCTACACCCAGATATTTCCAGATGCCCCTCTTTGACGGCAGGCATAAAA